>LSQX01367150.1_pt1 | contig 26482 bp, 26 predicted proteins | sample 654561 | NCBI WGS metagenome assembly LSQX01 (sample SAMN04489861, study PRJNA283612) | anaerobic digester metagenome | isolation source: 4 biogas reactors fed with cattle manure at either 37C or 55C with and... | place: Denmark: Kongens Lyngby | collected 2014 | reverse complement strand
TGGCCCTCTTCCACTTTGCCGGAAATGAGGGTGCCGGTAACTATGGTGCCGAACCCGGATATTGAAAAGGCCCTGTCGACATTCAGCCTGAATATGGTATCGTAATTCCTCTCTTTAATGCCGGCGGTCATTTCGCCGATGGCCTCAATCAGCAATTCAATGCCTTCACCGGTAACCGATGAAACGGGTATGACCGGGGCATCCTCCAGGAAGGTGCCCTTTATTCTATCCTTCACATCCTCCATCACCATGTCCAGCCATTCCTGTTCCACCATGTCCGCCTTTGTAATAACCACTATGCCGTTCCTGACGCCTATCAGGTCCAGTATGTTCAGGTGCTCCGCCGTCTGCGGCATAATGCCCTCGTCCGCCGCAACCACCAGCAGCACCATGTCCATTCCCCCGACCCCCGCCAGCATGTTTTTAACAAACCTTTCATGGCCGGGCACGTCTATTATGCCGGCTCTCCTTCCGTCCGGCAGGTCAAAATAGGTAAAGCCCAGTTCTATGGATATACCCCTTTTCTGTTCCTCCTTAAGCCTGTCGGTGTTTCTCCCGGTAAGAGCCTTTATAAGCGTGGTCTTGCCGTGGTCTATATGCCCCGCTGTGCCAATAATTACGTTGTTCATCGGTCACCACCCCCTGACAGCACCATCGCAAGCATCTTGGCCAGCACCGGCAGTTGGTGGTCGAATACCGTTCTTACATCTATCAGGAACCTGTCCCTTGCAATCCTTCCTATAACGGGCGTGTTCGCCATCCTTAAGCCTTCCTCCAGTTGGTTCAAGGTCATCGACTTTGGCTGTACCGACAGCACCCGTGTTTCTATCCTTTCTAAGGGCAGCGAACCCCCGCCCACCTGGGAGTATTCTGTCTCAACCGCTATTTCGGCATAGGGTTCAATGCCCGCCAAAAGCTCCACAAGCCTTTCAGCCCTTCTCTTAAGTCTATCCACTGGCATTGTAAGCATGCTGAGTACCGGTATCCTTTCAACCACCCTTTCACTCTCCGCATAAATCCTGAGGGTGCTCTCCAAAACCGACAGCGTCAGCCTGTCCACCCGAACGGCCCGTGCCAGGGGATGCTTTGCAATTTTTCGTATGTATTCTTTTCTTCCGGCAATTATTCCCGCCTGGGGCCCCCCCAGCAGCTTGTCGCCGCTGAAAGTTACTATATCCATCCCCGAGCGTATGCTGTCCTGTACCGTGGGTTCATGGCCTATACCGTACTCCCCAAGGTCAACAAACATACCGCTTCCCAGGTCCTCCACCACCGGTATGCCAAACTCCCTGCCCAGGGCCGCCAATTCCTCCCTCGACGCCTGCCGGGTAAACCCGCAGATACGGTAGTTGCTGGTATGGACCTTAAGCAGCAGGCCGGTGTTTTCGTTAATAGCCCTCCTGTAGTCTTCGATATAGGTTTTGTTGGTGGTGCCCACCTCCACCAGCCTGGCGCCGCCCTGCTCCATCACCTCCGGTACCCTGAAGGAGCCCCCTATTTCAACCAGCTCTCCCCGGGACACTATGACCTCCTTTCCGGATGCCATGGCGCTTAATACCAGCAGCACCGCCGCCGCGTTGTTGTTTACCACCATGCAGTCCTCCGCACCGGTAATATCGCGTAAAAGGTCCCTCACTATATCGTGGCGGGAACCCCTGCCGCCGCTTTGGAGGTCGTATTCAAGGTTGACATATACCCCGGACAGCCTGGCAAGGTCGTCCACCGCCTTTTCCGCCACCGGAGACCTGCCAAGGTTTGTATGTATGACCACCCCTGTACCGTTTATGACTTCCCTGAGTTTTCCCCGGCTTTCCTTTTTAAGCCTTTCATCAAGGGCCCTGACAAGTCTTCCCTCAATGGCCCCGGCGCTTATTTCGCCGTTATACTCGTCCTCCATAATGCTTTGCCGGGTTTCCTGCAACACCCTCCTTAGGGCTTCGGTGACGGTTGCCCGGGCGTGTCTTTCCATCATATCTTGCACTTCCGGTTTTCTAAGCATCTGGTCCACCGAGGGCAGTAGCCTCAAAACATCTATACTGTTCATATCTTTTCATTCCTCCCGGGTATCCGACTTTCTTCCATATACCCTATTCTCCCATATACCGCAGGAATATTCAAGAAAAAAGCCCCGGATTGACCGGGGCCCTTTGTGCTAAACTTCTTTTTCCTTGCTGAAGTACTCCTTGGTAAGCTTGATTATTACGCCGCTCAAGCCAAGCACACCGATAAGGTTGGGGATAGCCATGAGCCCGTTAAGCGTATCGGCAATATCCCATATCGTAACCAGTCCGCCGATAGCTCCGATTACTATGAAGGGTATGAACAGAATCCTGTAAGGAAGAATTACCTTGCTGCCCAAAAGATACTCGGCACAACGCTCTCCGTAATACTCCCAGCTTATTATGGTGGAGTACGCAAACAGCAGGACACCAACTGCGACTATACTGCCGCCTATACCCGGGATAGCTGTGTCAAAAGCCAAGGCTGAAAGGGCTGCACCGGTTTCGCCGGTCTGCCAGACGCCCGTTACCATTATGGAAAGTGCGGTTATTGAGCATACTACTATGGTATCCATGAACACTTCGAATATTCCCCACAGGCCTTGTCTTACCGGGTTGTCAGTGGTTGCCGCAGCGTGGGCTATAGGCGCACTACCAAGGCCGGCTTCGTTGGAGAATACTCCCCGGGCAACCCCGTACCTGGCTGCCATCATAATGGTCGAGCCGGCAAATCCGCCTACCGCCGCTGTGCCCGTGAAGGCCTGGCTGAATATAAGCCCGAAGGCTGCCGGAATTCTGGCTGCATTTGTTACCAGTATTATGATTCCCCCAAGGACATAAAATGCTGCCATGAACGGAACGAGTTTTTCAGTAACCTGAACGATTCTTTTAAGTCCCCCCAGCACAACCGCCGCCGTTGCCGCTGCTACTATTATCCCTGAAATCCACTTGTTCACTCCAAAGTTGGACTCCAGAACGGCTGCCACAGAGTTGGCCTGGGTCATGTTGCCTATACCGAAGGCTGCCAGTGCTCCAAATAACGCAAAAATCGCTGCAAGCCATTTTAAGTTAAGGCCGTTTCGGATATAGTACATGGGACCTCCCACAAAACGACCGTCCGGGGTCTTCTCCCTGTACTTGATGGCCAGCACGACTTCGCCGTATTTCGTGGCCATTCCGAATATCGCGGACAGCCACATCCAGAATACGGCTCCCGGTCCCCCCAGTGCGATGGCAGTAGCCACGCCGGCTATGTTACCGGTACCAATGGTTGCTGCAAGAGCTGTTGCAACAGCCTGGAAAGGTGTAATCTCCCCTTCCCCAACGGTTGACTTGTCGAACATTTTAAGAAGAGTGTTTTTTAATACATATCCGATTTTTGTAATAGACATAAAATTAATGCGGGTAGTCAGGTACACACCGGTACCAACTATAAGCACCAGCATAGGGGGGCCCCAAACCAAGCTGTTGAGCTTGCTGTTTAATTCCATGAAGAACTCCATAATTTCCCTCCTTATCAACATTTTTTGATATATAACTACATTCTGCAGTTATATAACACATTGTATATATATTCTCCCTGTTTTCTAAAATTCCTTTATGGTGGCACAAAAAAATAATTATTCCGGGCTCTTTTTTCTTTTCCCGGAATAACCGTTCCACAGCTTATATACCTGGTACTACAATACCTCCACCGCAAAAGCTTCCCTTTCCCTTACCTCCCCTATTACAGCACACCTTCGGACCGTTTCAGGAGATAGGAGACCGAGGAAGCGCTCCGCCTTGTCTTCCGGCATGGATATTAGAAGCCCCCCCGAGGTTTGTGGGTCGAATACTATGTCCTCCAGGTCGGTTTCCACCCCTTTTAGATTCACCCTGCCGCCGGCATAACTCTTGTTTGAATAGGCCCCCGCAGGGACCATACCCATTCGGGCCAGTTCCCTGGCACCCTCCAGCACCGGGATTTTGTCTTGCCGCAAACGGATGGACACGCCGCTTGCCTCCGCCATCTCCATGCAGTGCCCAACAAGACCAAAACCGGTAATATCGGTGCAGCCCTTGGCGCCCACCTGCTGCATGGCTCTAGCGGCATCCCTGTTTAGGGCTATCATAACATCCACTGCACTTTTATAAATCTCGTGACTGACCAGGTCCGCCTTTATTGCGGTATTTATAATCCCGGTACCCAGGGGCTTTGTAAGCACCAGTACATCCCCGGGCCTGGCCCCGCTATTCATGACAACCCGGTCGGGGTGAACCAGCCCCATCACCGAAAGCCCGTACTTGGGCTCATCGTCCTGGATGGTATGCCCCCCTGCAAGCAGCGCCCCGGCCTCTTTAACCCTGTCGGCGCCGCCCAAAAGAATATCCTTTAATACGTCCAAGTGCAGGCACTTCGGGAAGCAAACAATATTCAGCGCAAGAACGGGCTCTCCGCCCATTGCGTAAATATCGCTCAAGGAGTTTGCCGCTGCAATCTGGCCGAAAACAAAGGGGTCGTCCACCACCGGCGTAAAGAAATCCAATGTCTGAATAACAGCGGTATCATTATTTATTCTATAAACCGCCGCATCATCCGAACCGGAAAAACCCACCAATAGGTCCGGATGTTGGACTGCCTGTAAATGGCGCAGAACCTGCGCCAGGGCATCGGGCCCTATTTTGGCCGCTCACCCGGCACTGGTGGTAAGAGAAGTCAGCCTTACCCTGTCTTTACTTGACACAGCATTCACCTCACCGTTATACTGTCCTTAATGTTTTCGTAAACCTTCGGGCCTATGCCCGACACCTTCATTATATCCTCTACTCTTTCGAATCGGCCTTCCCTTTCCCGGAAATCAACTATCCTCTGGGCCAGCACCGGGCCTATACCCTGAAGTGTGTCAAGCTGTTCCGCTGTGGCCGTGTTTATATTGATTTTAGCATTTACTTCATTATATCCCAAGTATGCGTTATTATCCAGAATTTCACCCACCGCCGGAACATGCAGTTTTTCACCGTCCTGCATCACCTTTGCCAGGTTTATACGGTCAAGGTCCGCGGTATCAAGGGCTCCCCCCGCCGCTCTTATGGCATCCAGGGCGCGGGAACCCTCATTTATGTATATAAGCCCCCTTTCCTTTACCTCGCCGGTCACGTGCACCGCTATCTGGGCCTTCGCATAGTCTTCCTCAACAAAGTAGCTGTCCAGTTCCTTTACAGATACATCCCCTTTGCCTGCGCTGTCGATCTTTAGAATAAGCCCAACATTTACCGCCAATAATACAATAACAAGGCCTGTCAGTACCAACTCCCTCTTAGAAAGGTTCACGCCGCCACCTCCCCCCGAGTCGTTTGGTATGGTTATTTATTCTACGCATTTCCATTTTTTCCTTCACAAGCGGAGCTGAATGCCTTTCAATGTATTTTTTGGATTTATGCCCTTTCGCCTGTAAACATAAGCGTTTATCTGTTATACTATAACTATATTCGACATTCTTACATAACGGAGGGAATCATGAAAAAATACACAGCCGTAATATTTCTTACTATACTTCTAACCTTCCTTGCAGGACCCGTGGAAGCCTTTGCTTCCTTTGATATCAGCTCCCAGAAAGCGATTCTTATTGACGCTCAAACAGGCCAGGTACTGTACAGTAAAAACGCCCACACTGCTTCTTACCCCGCCAGCGTAACCAAAATAATGACAGCGGTCCTAGCCCTTGAAAGGGGGACGCTGACCGATTATGTACCGATAAGCATGAGGGCTTCCTACATAGAAGGCAGCAGAATATACCTGCTGGAAGGTGAGAAAGTAACGCTGGAGCAGGTTTTGTACGGGCTGATGCTGGAGTCGGGTAATGATGCGGCCATTGCCATAGCGGAATACATAGCGGGATCGGTTGAAGAGTTCGCGGTAATGATGAATGACAAGGCGGTGCAACTGGGAGCCAAAAACACTCACTTCACCAACCCCAACGGGCTGCATGACAAGGAACATGTAACCACTGCCTATGATATGGCGCTTATTGCAAAACATGCAATGACACTGCCCAAGTTCAGGGAGATTGTAAACACGGTAAGATACATCATACCTGAAACCAATATGCAGGATACCCGGTATTTATACAATGGGAACAGGCTTATAAAGAATACATCGGATAATTACGAGGGTGCAAACGGTATAAAAACCGGCTACACTACTGCGGCCAAGAACTGTTTTGTAGGGTCCGCCCAAAGGGGCGGCAGGGAATATATAACTGTAATACTAAACGAGCCGAATAACAGGGCACTGTGGTCCAATACAAAGGCCCTCCTGGATTATGCCTTTGAAGGCTTCGCACAGGTGCCGGTGGTGGAAGCGGGTGAGGTGGTAGACAGCGTGGAGTCTTTAGGCTCCAAATCGGAAGTTAAGGTTGTAACTGAACAGGGTTTCCACTACAACTATCCGGCCGATGGAGAAAAACCCGGCATCCAGGAAAACATCGTAATGGATACTATAAAACCCACCATACACAGCGGGGAGCGCGTCGGGTATATTGAATACAGCATCGGCGATGAGATAGTGGGGACCGTCAGGCTGATTGCCCAAAGGGATAACGGCCAAAGCAATATACTGGCTTCGGGAATGCTCAAGGGGGAGACAGGTAGTTCTAAGACCGGCCTCTGGGGCCTCCTGCTGGTTTTACCGGTTTCGCTGCTGGCCTTTAGGTTCCTGGCAAAAAACCGAAGAAGGCGAAGGTCTATGTATATAAGGAAAAGAAATATATTTAATAGAAAATAAAGGGCGGGAAATCCGCCCTTATATACTTACAATGCCGCTACAACTTCAATTTCCACCAGCGCTCCCTTGGGCAGCCTGCCCACTTCGACACAGGAACGGGCCGGGAAATCGCCGGTAAAGTACTCTGCGTACACTTCGTTTACTTCGCCGAATTTATCCATGTCCACTATAAACACCGTAGCCTTTACTACATTTTCAAGGCTTGTACCGGCAGCCTCCAGCACAGCCTTCAGGTTGGCGAATACTTGATGGGTCTGCTCTTTGATACCCCCCTCCACCATTTGTCCCGTTTTGGGGTCCAGTGCTACCTGGCCTGCGGTGTATACCATGCCGCCGCATTTAACCGCCTGGGAATAAGGTCCCACCGCACCGGGCGCATTCTTGGTCGAAACTATCTCCTTTTTCATAAACGGTCAGCCCTCCTTTTTTACTCTCCTACCCGTACTTCGTCAAGATAATTATACACGGTATACCTTGAAACACACAACACCTTTGCAACATAGTCGATGGCTCCCTTTATCAGGAATGCTCCTTTTTGGTCCAAAACCTTTACAATATCCACCTTATCCTCCTTGGTCATGTACGCCACCGGCTTGCCGGATGCTTCCAGAACGCTGTTTACAAGGTTGCACAGCACTTCGTTTATACTGGCTCCCTGGTACCCCTTGTCTTCCTTCATTTCCTCCGGCTCGTCGGTATGGCATAGCGCGTTTATTGAATTTCTCACCATGACAAAATCGGATAGGTCAAAGTTTATGCAAAGGCACCCTATAGGTTTTTGGTTCTCATCCCTTATAACTATTGTCGACGATTTTAGTATCCTCCCGTCGGCGGTTTTTTTCGTATAGTTGATCTGGTCCCGGGTGAATCCTCCCGATGCGATAGCCTCAATATTCGCCTGGGACATGGCTCCTCCCAGCTCCCTGCCAGTAACGTGCGAATTCTCAATGGCCACTATTGAATGATAAGGGTCTGTTATATCATGAAGCACCACTTCACAGCTTTTCCCAAAGGTTTTGGCTATACCCCCGACTATGGGTATCATGCTTTTTAGAACTGGGTGAATCCTTTCATTCATATTCCTTTACCCCCCTAATACCACATTGACCAGCTTATCCGGAACCACAATTACCTTTCGGATACTGCGGCCGTCGGTATAGGCTTTTACCCTTTCGTCCTCCAGTGCCAGTCCTTTCAGTTCTTCTTCATTGGTCCCCGAAGGCACCTGAATACGGCTTCTAACCTTTCCGTTAACCTGCACCACAACCGTTGTCATGTCCTTTACCAGAAACTCTTCGTCAAAGACCGGCCATTTCTGCCGGTGAACGCTGCCTTCTCCCCCCGTCATTTCCCAGAGTTCCTCGGTTATATGCGGTGCAAAGGGCGCCATAAGCACCACCAGTTTATTGACACCTTCGCTGAACACCGCTGGATTAAATGCTTCCCTTTCCCTGTATTGATACAGGGCATTTACCATTTCCATTATAGCACTGATGGCGGTATTGAAATTGAATCGGCCTTGTATATCCTCGGTTACCTTCTTTACGGTACGGTTAATAACATAGAGCATTTCCCTATCTTCCGCATTCAAAGACGCGCGGTCCATCCCTCCGACACCCTTGATGGAATTTACATTCTCCTCCACCAGCCTCCAAATCCTGCCCAGGAAACGGTAGCAGCCTTCCACTCCCTGGTCGCTCCATTCCAGGTCTTTTTCCGGCGGTGCGGCAAACAGGATAAACAGCCTGGCAGTGTCCGCCCCGTACCTTTCTATTATATCCTCGGGGCTTACAACATTGCCCTTGGACTTGGACATCTTGGCACCATCCTTAAGCACCATGCCCTGGGTCAGCAGGTTCTCGAAGGGCTCGTCACAGGAACACAGTCCCAAATCGTACAACACTTTTGTAAAGAACCGGGCGTACATGAGGTGGAGTATCGCATGCTCTACGCCGCCGATGTACTGGTCCACCGGCATCCAGGCATCCGCCTTTTCCTTGGCAAAGGGCGCCTCGGTGTTTTTCGGGTCGGTAAACCTTAAAAAATACCATGACGAACACACGAAGGTGTCCATAGTATCCGTTTCCCTCTTCGCCGGTTTGCCGCACCCGGGACAGGTTGTATTTACAAACTTTTCGCTCCTTGCAAGGGGTGAGGCCCCTGTACCGGTGAGCTCTATATCAATGGGCAGTATGACCGGCAGGTCCTTTTCCGGCACCGGCACTTCGCCGCAGTCGGGGCAGTAAACGATTGGTATGGGCGCGCCCCAGTACCTCTGCCGCGATATCAGCCAGTCCCTCAGCCTGTATTTAATCTCTTTTTTACCCTTCCCTTTCCGTTCCAGGTCTTCCACGATGCTGTCCATTGCCTCGGTGTAATACATACCGTCATATTTCCCCGAATTAACCATGGTGCCGGGCCCTTCATAGGCCTGCCCCTCCGGGGCTGCTTCCTCCGCTTCAGGCCGCACCACTTCCACGATATCCAGTTTGTATTTAACGGCAAACTCGTAGTCCCTCTGGTCGTGGGCGGGCACCCCCATAATGGCCCCGGAACCGTATTCAAGAAGTATATAATTGGCGGCGTATATGGGCAGCTTCCTGCCGTTGACCGGGTTTACTGCGTATTTTCCCAGGAAAACCCCTTCCTTTTCCAGTTCCGTTGAGGTTCTTTCTATTTCGGACATTCTCTTTATTCGCTCAAGAAATTGTGTGAAGTCCTTTTCATAGGCGGTGCCGCTGACAATCTGCCTGCACAGCGGGTGCTCGGGAGCAAGGGCCATAAAGGTCGCGCCAAAGAGCGTATCCGGCCGGGTGGTAAACACCCTTATCTCTTCTCCAAGCCCTTCTATGGCAAAATCAACCGATGCCCCTTCGCTTCTTCCTATCCAGTTTTTCTGCATCAGTTTTACCTTTTCCGGCCAGCCTCCCAGCTTTTCCAGGTCATCCAGCAGTCTTTGGGCGTAGTCGGTGATTCTAAAAAACCACTGCTCCAGCTCTTTCTTGGTAACCGTGCTCCCGCACCTTTCGCATTCCCCCGATACCACCTGCTCGTTGGCAAGAACGGTGGCGCAGGACGGGCACCAGTTTACCTGGGACCGCTTCTTGTATGCAAGGTTGTTTTTGTAAAACAGCAAAAACAGCCATTGGGTCCATTTATAATAATCGGGGTGGCAGCTGGCCACTTCCCTGTTCCAGTCATAGCTTATCCCCAGTTTTTTTAGCTGCGACCTCATGTTTTCTATGTTGTTCCAGGTCCATTCGTTGGGGTGTGTGTTATTCTTTATAGCCGCGTTCTCGGCGGGCAGGCCGAATGAGTCCCATCCCATCGGGTGCAGCACCGTACTGCCGTTCATGGTTTTGAACCGGGACACAACGTCCCCTATTGAATAGTTTCTCACGTGTCCCATGTGAAGTTTGCCCGAAGGATACGGGAACATTTCCAGCGTATAATACCTGTTTTCGCCGGAATCGCTGACGGTATAAAGGTCGTTTTTTTCCCAGTACGACTGCCACTTTTCCTCTATTCTCCTGAAGTCATATTTCATGGTATTCTACCTCCGTAGCCCTTTATTATATAAAGAACCTCCCGCCCCTTGCTTTAGGGACGAGAGGTTGAATGCTCGCGTTACCACCCTAATTGACAGCTAAAAAGCTGTCCCCTCGGCTGATTGTTAAGGAAATCACCCCTGTATCCTTTGTCCAGGCGAGTTCAACCTTTAGCCCTGGCGGTTTACACCAGCCACCGCCTCTCTTTGAGGGTCCGCCGGTTTACTACTCCTGAAATACAAAAACCTATTGAAATTTAAAAGTATTATATGGTATTTTTATGCCGCTGTCAACATTTACGGTCAAAAGGCCAGTACCCTGGCATCGCCCCACAGCTTTTCTAGGTTGTAAAACTCCCTCTCCCGGGCATGAAATACGTGCACCACCACGTCCAGGTAGTCCAGCAGAATCCATTTCTCCTCCTTATAGCCTTCCACGTGGTCCAAAACATATCCGATTTCCCGCATCCTCTTTTTAATCTCGTCGGCAATGGACTTTACCTGGGTGGAGGAACTCCCGCTGCATATTACGAAATAGTCCGCCAGTATGGACACGTCCCTTATATCCAGCACCGTAATATCCAGTGCCTTTTTGGCCGCGGCAGCCTCGGCAATAATCCTTGCTATTTCCTGTGTGCTCTTTATATTCACTACCTCCCTGCTTATAGATTGCTTTTATCCTTTCCAAGGATAACCGTTACATCGGCATTAGTTTTGTCATCCAGTTCCACCTTGTATTCATTCACGTCCAATATTTCAGCTATTCTCTTTGCCTTTTCGCCGTTTCCTTTGCGGTCGTATATATAGGTGCTGCTGTATTCGTTGCCCTCCGCATTGCCTACCTTTATCACGTCGCACCCTTTATCCTTCAGCATGTCGCCTACCCTTGCGGCAAGGCCCGTAACTCCGCTTCCGTTCAGCACCTCCACTCTCACCGTGCCGTCTTCGCCGTCCGGTTTGCCAAGTACCATGGATATGAGTTCCCGGGTCTTTTCTTCGTCGTGCAGGAAATACGAAATACCGTTTATATACTTGGCGTCCCCCGGTATCCGGTACATGTTGATGGATTCCTTGTTTATACCCGCGGCCCTGAAGGCGTACTTGCTCATCTCGGAAGGAGTCATGTTGGTGCTTAGATGGCTGCTAAGGGTATCGGCAAGGGCAGGCAGCCTGAGTATGGTACCGGCGCTTAGAACCTTGTCAATAACCGCATCTATTAGGGCCTGTTGGGCCTGGATCCTCCCTATGTCGCCATTGGGATAGCCCTCGCGGTTGCGGACATACTGCAGCGCCTTTTCGCCGTTTAACGTCTGCCATCCCTTTTTAAGGTTTATTCTAAGCGGTGGGTTGTCGTAGGGGTCGTAATAATTCATATCAAAGGGTACGTTAACCCTTACTCCTCCAAGATTGTCTATGAATTTCCTGAACCCCGCATAATCAATTTTAAAATAATAGTGTACGTCTACATCGAGGAAATTGCTCACCGTATCCATGGCCAGGCCAACGCCCCCGTAAGCGTGGGCGTGCCCCAGCTTGTCGAGGCCTTTCCCCTTTATCTCCACCCTGGTATCCCGGGGCAGTGAGATCAAATCCAGTTTCTTTTCCTTGGGGTCAAAGCTTGCAAGTATCATGGTATCCGTCCTGCTGGGGGCCCTGCTGTCGGTCGGGTCCCCCAGGTCGGTGCCCATAACCAGGACATTAACCCTTTCATCCTTTTCGGGAGGCTCCGGCATTTGGAATTCCGGCTCCTCGGCCACGTCCTCCGGCTGTTCCGGGCCCAGCGAATGCAAAAAGAAAAAAACCGCGGAAGCCACTACAATTACTAAGGCTAGTATTACTATTCCAGCTATTTTAAGAAATTTTTTCATTGAAACCACCCCGTTTATGATTGGACCAGGTAAAAATAGTTTCTGGCATCTACCGTATCCAAGTGTATAAGCTGCTTTTTGTCCAAGAGATACTCAATTGTGCTTTCCATCGCATACAGTACCGCCCCGTCAAGGCTGTCCTTTAGGATGGTCCTTGCCCTGCAGGCGCCGGGAAAGTCCCGGAAGGGTTCTGTATAATCCGCTATGAAAATTATTTTCTCAAGTAAAGACATACCCACCCTTCCCGTTGTATGGTACCTTATAGCATCAAGCACTTCCCGGTCGTCTATATTATACTCATGTTTTGCTACCGCCTCACCTGTAACAGCGTGAATGATGCCGGGAGAGTTTTTCGTAACATTATCTAATATAATACCAAATTTGTTCGCCACAATCAATGCTTGCCGAAGGTCCAGGTCCCTTGTGCAGTCGTGCAGCATTCCCGCCATTTCCGCCTTTTTCACGTCGGCTCCAAATTGTTTGGCAAGCATTACCGCCAGTTCCGCCACCCGAATTGAATGCATAAATCTTTCATGGGACATCGCTTTTCTTAGTTTTTCTCTTATATCATCCATCGACCTCAGTCAAACCACCCCGTTTTTCATCTTGGATTATACTGAAATTTGGACGAAAGTTCCCAATCTTTGTTCCGTTATATAGAGCCGTAAGTCATAGTTCGCAGTACAAGGCTTGCAATCAATATTCCCTTAAACCCGTGCCCTGTCACCTGAACTCATTTATACAGCCCCTTTTCAAGTATATACCTCTCCACTTTTTCAGGTAAAAGGTATTTTATGGTAATACCGCTTTTTACCCTTTCCCTTATCTCTGTCGATGAAATGGCAAGGGCCGGCACCTCTATCAGGTGTATATTGCTCCTGTGCACCCTTTCCAGTTCATCCACCATGCTTCTAAACTTGTTTATGTCCGACCCCGGCCGGTAGGCTGAAACTATCCTACACAGCTTCAGGATGGTGGATACATCCTTCCAGGTCAGTATTTCCATGACGGCGTCGGCACCGGTAATAAAATAAAACCGGGTGTTTTCCCCGTATATCTTAATGAATTCCTTCAGCGTATCAACGGTATAGGTATAACCGTCCCGCTTAAGCTCGATGTCGGAAACTTCAAAAAACGGGTTATTGGCGGTAGCCAATACCGTCATGTTAACCCTGTCAATGCCCGGGCTTATTTCCTTGTTTTTTTTATGCGGCGGATTGCCGGACGGAACGAATATTACCTTGTCCAAGCAGAATTTCTCCCTAGCCGCTTCCGCCGTAACAAGGTGCCCATAATGAATGGGATCAAAGGTCCCGCCCATGATACCTATCTTATCCGGCCCCATTTCAGCATTCCCACCTCCAGTTATTGCTAACAATACGTACACCTAACATTATACAGTATTGTCGACAAAATACCAGCACCAATGCACAGTCAAAGTATTATATACCCCAAAAAAATGATATTATTATAATATATCCCTCAAAAATCCAACGAAAGGAAAGTGAAGGCCTTGCTAAACATACAATCGATATGGGAAGCGGACAGAAACATTAGGGACTTTGCCATGGTTACGCCGATACTGCACTCGGAGGCACTGTTTCGGGACCTTGGCTTCCGGCTTATGCTAAAGGCTGAAAACCTCCAAACCACCAATTCCTTTAAGATAAGGGGAGCAAGCAACTGCATATTAAACCGGGCAAAGGCTTCCCCGGGCATTAAGGGCGTTGTCACCGCATCCTCGGGAAACCACGGTCAGGCAGTGGCCTATGTTGCCTGGAAGCTGGGTCTGCCCTCGGCCATCATTATGCCGGAAACCGCGCCCAAGGCCAAGGTGGATGCGGTATCCCGGTGGGGAGCCCGCGTGGAGTTCTGCGGCACAACTTCACAGCAGAGGCTGGCCCGTTCGAAACAGGTGGCCCTTAAGGAAGGGTACATTGAAATCCCTCCCTACGACCACTATGACGTTATTGCCGGTCAAGGTACCATCGGGAAGGAAATACTGGAGCAGGTACCGGATGTCGACATAGTACTGGTCCCGATAGGCGGCGGGGGGCTTATCTCGGGCATATCAACCTTTATCAAGAATATCAAACCTCAGGTGCAGGTAATAGGCGTGGAGCCGGAAAACAGCAATTCCATGTGGGTATCCATTAATAAAGGCGAGATTACCCAGCTTGAAAGAACCGCTTCCATCGCCGACGGGCTGCTCACCCTAAGGCCCGGCTCGCTGACTTTCCCACTGGTGAAAAAATACGTTGACCGGATAATGCTAGTCAGCGAATCCGAAATACTGGATGCCCTTCGCACCTGTATCCAGTATTTTAAGGCTGTACCCGAGCCCTCGGGGGCCGTGAGCATAGCGGCAGCACTAAAGGGAAATTGGGGCAAGGATAAAAAGGTGGTATCTGTGGTAAGCGGCGGCAACTTTGACATGGACAAACTGCCCGGCTTTTTAGGTGTTTAGTCCTAAGTACGCAGTGTGCCCGGGGGCGGACAGCGGCCTACTCGGTCTCCATTACGTTGTCCAACCGGATGCTGTTTTCCGCCTCCTCCCTCAGCCTTTCTACCTCCCATCTTACAAGGGCGGTCACCGAAAGGCACAGAAGTATAAGCGAAACCAGGATATAGTATAGGGTATAGGGCACCATGACCGAGTATGCCGCAATCAATATGCTGAGCACCGCATAGGTTCTTATCCGCCTGAAGGCAAGGACTTTTCCCAGGCTGTGCCTCTCTTCCAGGTCTTGCTCCAGGGCCCTTTGTTCCATCTGAGATTGCAAATCCTCCATGGAAAACACATATCCTTTCCTGATAAAAGCCCTGTATATCGCGCCGGTATCCGCAATATACAGATTGAAGCTTTCAAGCCCTGCCGCAAACTCCCTGGCGGAGTAGTCAAAGGAACCGTCGGCTATGTATACACCGTTTTCAAGGCCCCTGCTAAGGCAGTACTGCACGAATTGTTCGAGGTCTTCTTTTTTGACCATCGTGTCGGGTTTTAGCTTTTTAGCGTAAACTCCCGTTCTTTGACCCATAAATTCACCGGTTATAAGCAGCGGTCTGTCGTCGGTGTCCCTTAGGACTTTTGAACCTGAAAAAAGGCCGCTCCTGTCAAGCCATTCCTTTACCACGTTGAAGAATTCGCCGGAATCCAGGTCCTCGGTATGCTTTAAGAACCTTTCCACCGCCTCCTTCTCCAGCATCCTTTCCCTGTTCCTGCGTACTCTTTTATCCCGCCGGAAGTTGGCTGTCAAATGAAACAGGTATGTACAACCCGCGGCGAAAAATAACGCAGCAGGTATACTTTTAACCAATAAATGAGCTCCGAATGCGGCGGCGGCAAAGAACATCACACGGGAAAACATGCGGTCTATACTTCGCGCCCGCCGGTTCTTTAGAGCTTCACCCCCGCTGTAGTAATAGTCCTCTATGGATGCCTCTCGGCTGCGCCTTTTAAACCATTCGACTGCACGGCCAAGCAGCCGTTTTATCTGTACAAGCCGCTGTTTTATCCAGGATAATACTCTCATCCCAACACCTCCCCGTTCTATTATTCCATCAAGCTGGAAAAACATTCATAAAAAGAACAGGCCGCAGCCTGTTCCTCTATACTTCTATTTCGTTTTTTCTCAACTTCCTCCTGTGGGTTTCGTAGTTGGGATGACCCTTTTTCCATCCGGTCCGGGTTTTTTCCGTTTTGGGCGTATAATTGGTATTAACAACTATGTCGTTGCGGGCGAAACAATAATAGGTCGGTTGGTTTTGCTTGCAATTATTGCAATTGATGCACTCCATTGCCTTTTCATGACCCCCAAATCTATTCTAGGTACTCAAATTCGGTTTGGCCTATCCTTACAGTATCGCCATTGCTAATACCCATTTTCTTCAGTTCATCAATGATACCCCTCTTTCGAATGACCTTCTGGAAATACTTAAGGGATTCATCCCGATCAATATTTATGCCCGCCATCAGCCTGTCCACCCACTTGCCCTTCACTTCAAACACCCCGTCAATCTTTTCAATGGTATAGGGTTTTTCCTGTTTAAATCTATAATACCTCATCTTCTTTGTTTGTTCAATATCTTCTTGCGGCTGCTGCTCCATGGTGTCTATAAGGTCGGCGGCCCTGTTCATGAGACCGTCAAGTCCCCTGTTGGTGGCGGCGGATACTTCGAAAACCTCGTAGCCCTCCTTCTCCAATTCCTCCCTAACCCGGGCCAGGTTCTCCGCTGCGCCGGGAAGGTCCATCTTGTTGGCGGCAACTATCTGCGGCCTTTCGGCCAGCTTGCTGCTGTACCTTTCCAGTTCCCGGTTGACCTGGCGAAAGTCCTCCAACGGGTCGCGACCCTCCGAACCGGATACGTCCAGAACGTGTATCAAAAGCCTCGTCCTTTCAATATGCCTTAAAAAGTCATGCCCCAGGCCCACGCCCCTATGGGCTCCCTCTATGAGGCCGGGGATGTCGGCCAGCACAAAGGTCCTGTCCCCGTCAAGGGCTACCACCCCCAGGTTGGGCGTGAGGGTGGTAAAGGGGTAGTTCGCAATCTTGGGCTTGGCCCCGGTTACCACCGACAGGATGGTGGATTTGCCCACGTTGGGAAAACCGATAAGGCCCACATCGGCAATAAGTTTGAGTTCGAGCACCAGCCACCTTTCCTCGCCGTCGTACCCGCTTTCGGCAAAGGTGGGCGCCTGCCGCACAGCGCTTGCAAACCTTGCATTTCCCTTACCGCCCTTACCGCCCCTTGCCGCCACCACCCTCTGTCCTGCCGTGGTCAGGTCGGCGATTACAATACCCGTATCCGAATCCTTTATTACGGTACCTACCGGCACCTTCAGGACAAGGTCCTCCCCGTTCTTCCCGGTCTTGTTAAAACCGGCACCGTTTTGGCCATTCTCGGCCCTATAGCGTTTTTTGTACCTGAAGTCCATCAGCGTCTTCATTCCGGGGTCGGCTTCGAATACAATGTCACCGCCGCGGCCACCGTCTCCGCCGTCCGGTCCCCCGGCGGGAATATATTTCTCCCGCCGGAAGGAAACGGCCCCGTGCCCGCCATTTCCCGCAGCCGTATGTATCTTTACCATGTCAACGAACAATTAAACCACCACCCATATTAGTTTTGCCGGGTACTGCCCCTTTCTATCCACCGGTCGGGTGTAAAAAAAGAACCTTCCAAGTGGAAGGTTTTTAAACTATCGCCTCTTTTGGATACACGCTAACCTGTTTTTTGTCCCTGCCCTTTCTCTCGAAGCGTACCACTCCATCTACAAGAGCAAACAGCGTATCATCTCCGCCCCTTTGGACGTTAATACCGGGGTGAATCTTTGTACCTCTCTGCCTGACCAGGATGTTTCCCGCCAGTACATACTGGCCGTCTCCCCTCTTTACGCCAAGCCTTTTGGCTTCGCTGTCCCTTCCGTTCCTTGAACTGCCCACTCCTTTCTTATGGGCAAACAGCTGAAGGTCTATTTTAAACATACATTACACCTCCATTTCAGATATCGAAATGTTTTCCGGGTAGCTTTGTTTTATACTAATAAGCGTATGATACATGGTATCCAGCAAAAGGTCCGCTTCCCTCCTGCTCTTATTGTCCAGCGGAGGTATTATACAGTGCAGGTCCCCGTCTTTAATCCAATACCTTGGCATAATGCCGGCCACCTTTTCGAGGCCTATTATCACCGCCTGGGAAAGGGTGGATACGGCACTGCACACTATATCCTTTCCGTACTCATCGTGCCCTGAATGGCCGGTGACCCTGTATTCAACAATACTTTTTTGTTTATCCCTTTTTATGCTTACCCTTATCATACCAATTGCCTATCCGTTTATTTTGGTTATTTTCACCCTGGTAAACGGCTGGCGGTGGCCCTGCTTTTTCCTGTAATTCTTCTTGGCCTTGTACTTAAACACTATTATTTTCCTGCCCTTGCCGTGAAACAGCACTTCGCCTTCAACCGCCGCCCCTTCCACGTAGGGCTTGCCAACCTTGATACCGTCTTCGCCGCTTACAAGCAGCACCTTGTCAAAGCTGACCTTTTCTCCTTCTCCGGCACCCAGTCTTTCAACCGAGAGAATGTCTCCCTCTTGTATCTTGTACTGTTTGCCACCGGTTTCAATCACAGCATACATTTCCGGTGCACCTCCTCCTCCCAGTCTCGCCGAATACGGGTACGCGGCATGCGTTTAAATAACCCGAATCGTGCGGCTACATACAACTTCAATATTATAACATCCAAAAGGCGGCCTGTCAAACAAGTTCTGCCTTTGCATAGGTTTTATATGCCTTTACAATCCTCACTCTTACCCTTTCGCCCACCATTTTCCCCGCCCGCTCCACGTTTATCACATATCCTTCCAACCGGCCTATCCCGTCATTATTATTTGCAGCATGGGGCTCGGTTATTAATAGGTCCCGGATTTCGCCCTCCCTGACCGGCAGGGCACAGCTTTCGACGTATTCCTTCCGACCGGTCACCTTCACCTTAATATCCTCGGGATGCAGATGGGAATCTCCTTTAATATATATATGCCTTTGAAACTGCCTTTCAAGGTTGGCGAGGTGCTCGCCGCCGCTTCCTATAACCAGCGCGGCCACCGACGGGTGGACCTCTATTAATGCCGCTTCGGCGCAAGAATCCGAGAACACCCTCTTTAATTCCCTTTCTATCCTGTTGACCATGGTCTCTTCCGAAAGCACCCTTCCGGTACCTTCGCAAAAAGGGCACTGTTTCTGCAGTATGGAATCAATTCTTCTGCCCACCTTTTTCCTGGTAATCTCCACCAGGCCCAGCTGCGTCATACCCAGCACGTTGCTCCGTGTCCTATCCCGCTTTAAACTTTTTTTAAGCTCCTCCAGCACCATCCTGTCGTCCTGGCTGTTTTCCATATCTATAAAGTCCACTATTATGATTCCGCCTATGTCCCGAAGCCTGAGCTGCCTTGCAATCTCCCGTGCCGCTTCAAGGTTGGTCCTTCGCACCGTGTCCTCAAGGTCAAGGCTGCCTACATATTTCCCGGTGTTAACATCTATTGCCGTCAGGGCCTCGGTCTGGTCTATCACTATGTATCCGCCGCTTTTCAGCCACACCTTCCGGCTCAGGGCGCTTGCAATCTTTGGTTCCACTCCGTAATAATCGAAAATGTTTCCTTCCTGGTCAAACAAAACCACCCTGTCCTTAAGCTGTGGTGAAATGAGGTCCAAAAGCTCCAGGACCTTTTCGTACTCCGACCGGCTGTTTATAATGAAACTATCTATGTTGCGGGTGAACATATCCCTTACTGTCCTTAAAACCAAGTTGAGGTCCCGATGTATAATCCGTGGTGCGCTGTAGAACCTGCTCTTTCTTTGGATGGACTTCCACAGCTTAAGCAGTACCTTCAGGTCCTGCTTGAAGTCCTTAAGGGTTTTCCCCTCCGAGGCGGTTCTTATTATAAGCCCCATGTTATCCGGTTTTATCTTAAGCGCAATCTCCCTTAACCGGCTGCGCTCTTCTTCACTTTCTATCCTTCTTGATATGCCCACGTAATTGGCATTGGGTAAAAGGACCATGTACCTGCCGGGCAGCGTTATATTGGTGGTCACCCTTGCACCCTTGCCGTCCAAAGGCTCCTTTACCACCTGCACAATGACCTCCTGGCCCTTTTTCAGTACGTCCTTTATGGACACACTTTCCCCTCCGCCCGCCGCCTCGTAAAGGTCCTCGTATCCCACAAAGGCATCCTTTACATACAAAAAAGCGTTCTTTTCAAGACCAATATTTACAAAGGCTGCCTGCATACCCGGCAGAACGTTTTCCACCCTGCCCTTGTAAATACTTCCGACGTTCCTCATGCTGCCGGCCCTTTCGATATATATTTCGTTCAGCTCGTTGTCCTCCAGCAGTGCAACCCTTGTCTGTTCAAAACCCACATCCACTATTATTTCATTCATTCCATCAACTCCCCGAAAGCCGATTAAACATCACAAAGCCCATTCCTTTCTTTCGAAAAGGGATGCCTTTCCTTGTACCGACCTCTTTAATTAATTCATAAGCTCCAACGGTGAAAAATACCTCCCCCCTCTCTTGACGAAAAGTCCCTTCCTATGTATACACACATCCTGGAATTGAATGTCGGTATCCCTCTCCAGCGCTTCCACCAGGTCCGTGGGCTTCAGGTTGCTCCTGCTGCCCGTGTCCAGTACAACGTCAAGCAGCACCCCTCCGTCGGTCACCAGCACCTTTTGAATCTCCGCTATCATGGGCTTAATATCAACCTGTTTTTTTCTGCCCTTTTTATCGGTCCTTTCAATAAAAATACTTTCCTTTTCGAAAAAATCCCTAAGTTTTTGTTCCAACCCCTGGGTCCATACGGCGGGCCGCCCGGTTATCCTGTATGCGGCTGCACCTATCACAGCGTTTAGCGACGGTGCACCATCGGGCAGATATTTTGCCGCGGTCACCCTTATTCCGGCAGGCAGGCTGGAATTAAGCCTTTCCACCAGCCCGGTTTCCTCCACCGGGCTTTCAAGGCTCATGTCCAGGTATTCCGCGCTGCTGCTTATACCAACCGCCAGGGCCGGGCCGTAGGCTATTTTTGAATGGGGATTAAACCCCTTGGAGTATTCGACGGGGACGCCCGCCCTCCTTACGGCCCTTTGTATGGCCCGTATCAGGTCCAGGTGTGAAATATATTTTGCGTTTCCTTCCTTAGTAAACTCTATTCTGATAACCGGCATCACAAATTCCTCCACCAAAAAGTTCCGTTATACCGCAGTTTATGCATCCCTCCCGGCAGTAAGGGGTGGTCCTGGCCTTTACCGCCCTTTCATTCTCCCTTTTCAAAAACTCCCGGGATACGCCCACGTTCACGTGGTCCCATGGCAGTACCTCGTCATAGCTCCTGGGCCGGGTCGCATAAAAGTCCGGGTCTATGCCGCAGTCCGCAAAGGCTTTCTGCCATTTTGCAAAGTCGAAGTGTTCTTTCCACCCGTCAAAGCGGCAGCCCAGTTCCCAGGCCCTTATTAATACCCTTGTCAGCCTCCGGTCCCCCCGGGCAAAAACCGCTTCCAGGTAACTGGTCTCGGGCTGGTGCCAGTTATAGGTTATCGCCCTGTGCTTAAGCCTTTTTTTCAGCCTGTCCTGTTTATCCCTGAAAGACTCAATGGTATCCTGGGGCTGCCATTGAAAAGGGGTAAAGGGCTTGGGCACAAAGCAGGAGGTGCTGACTGTTACCTTAAGCCCCCTACCCCTTTTTTCTCTGTCGGTGGCGTAATATCTGTCCACCACCTTGAAGGCCAGGTCCGCTATACCGTCGATATCCTCCACAGTTTCGGTGGGAAGCCCCACCATGAAATAAAGTTTTAAGTTGTTATAACCGGCTGAAAAAGCAGCCCCCACCGAGGTCATCAGGTCCTCCTCGGTAACCCCCTTGTTTATTACATCCCTCAGCCTTTGGGTCCCGGCCTCCGGCGCAAAGGTTAGACCGGTTTTCCGCACCTTTTGTATCTCCCTTATGAGGTCCAGCGAAAAATTGTCAATCCTGAGGGACGGCAGCGACAGTCCCACCCCTTTTTCTCCGTGGGCCGCTATAAGCTGCTTTACCAGCGGCTCCAGGTGCGTATAATCGCTGGTGCTAAGGGATGCCAAAGATACCTCCTCGTAGCCGGTATTCTTAATCAGCCTTTCAGCCTGGTCTGCCAGCACCTCCGGGCTTTTTTCCCTTACCGGGCGGTATACCATCCCCGCCTGGCAGAACCTGCAGCCCCGGGTGCAGCCCCTGAAAATCTCCAGCATAACCCTGTCATGTACTATCTCTGTAAAGGGTACAATTATCCTGTCCGGAAAAAAAACCTTGTCAAGGTCCTTTATAATAACCTTGTTAATCCGCTCCGGAAACCGGTCGCTTACCGGCAGTACGCTTTTTATCGTACCGTCCTCGTTGTACCGTACGTTATAAAGCGAAGGTACGTATACCCCCTCGATAAGGGCGACTCTTTCCAAGTATTCCCGGCGGGTACCGCCCCTTTTCTTCCATTCAATGTATGTATCAAGGATGGGGGTTAATACCTCCTCCCCTTCCCCCAGCACAAAAAAATCGAATATGTCCGCCAACGGTTCCGCATTATACGCACAGGGGCCGCCACCAATAACAAAGGGGTGGCCCTCTTCCCTTTCATTCGCCAGTATGGGTATACCCGCCAGCGAGAGCATGTTTACCACGTTTGAATAGCCCATTTCATACTGCAGCGTAAAGCCCAGGAAGTCAAACTCCGACACCGCGTCCCTGCTTTCCAGCGCGAACAGCGGTATTCCATTCTCCCTCATAAGCTTTTCCATGTCGGTCCATGGAGCAAAGACTCTTTCGCACCACGTGTCCTTTCTTTGGTTGAGCAGGTAATAAAGTATCCTGAGCCCCAGGTGGGACATGGCGATTTCGTACAGGTCGGGGAATGCAAAGGCAAACCTTACTTCTACTTCCCTTTTATCCTTGTACACGCTGTTGTACTCGCCGCCGGTATACCTGGCCGGCTTTTCCACCCTGTTCAGCAGCCCTTCAATATCCACCGATGTCATTATATGCCCTCCCGTGTCCCGATCTTGTGTTTTTCAAAATTAGTATTCCTAAACCGCTATCTCTTATTACCGGCGGTCAATACCGCCTTAGGGCGCCTCTTTTTCCATTTGTTACAATTATTATATAATAAAATGACGGCGGTATCTATTGATTATGCATTCTAATTATTTGTTCCATTCTCACGTTGTACCCGTAGCGAATCATTCCGCTTATTATCTCCTGTTCGGTCGCCTTACCCAGCACTTCGCCGTTTTTGCCCACCACGAACACTATGTTATAACAGCCGGGTACAAAGCGGCTTATCACCCTCTTCCCGCTGGCATTATAGGCCGCAACAAAAGTTTTGGACCTTAAAAGCCCCTTTTTTTGCAGCAGGCTTTCCTTTGAGCCCGCCTGGGTTATCGCAAGGGATGCCGCCATCTTCCTTTCCCGGGCCCCTGCAAAAAACAAAAAAACGGCAGCCGCTGCCATGGACAGCCCCAAAGGGCTTCCCGGCCCCAGGCAGAGCGCAAGCAGTGCCAGCAGACCGGCAATAATATTTCCCGAAAGGTACACCGCCCTTGTGGCATCCACTATACCCAGCCTGAAGGACAATATGCCCCTAAAAAGTCGTCCGCCGTCCAGCGGAAGAGCGGGAAGCAAATTTATCAGGAAAATCATTGTATTTATCGCCACAAAAAACTCCCCATCGGGAAGCGATATAAGACCGTAGTCCTTTAGAACCATGGCAAACATTGACATGAAAATGCTGGCCACAGGGCCCGCAAGGGCAATAAAGGCCTCCGCCGCCGGGTCATACCCGGACATGCCGCCTATTCTTAGGCTCCCCCCCAGCGGGAACACCCTGATTTCTTCCAGCCGGTACCCAAGTAAAAAAGCCGCCGCCCCATGGGCCGTTTCGTGGACAACAACCGCCGCAACCAGTAAAAGCCCCCGGGTCAAGTATCCCAGGCAGGCGGCGGCCGCAAACAGAACTATTACCGGGGGATTTACCAGTATATCAGTCCCTGCTACCCTGGCTATCCTCAACTGCCCGCCTCCCCCTTAGGTATCCTTAAGCCCCGGGTTCAATTCGTTGACGGGGTCCACCGGCCTGCCGTTTCTCCAAACTTCGAAATGCAGGTGTGGGCCGGTACTTATCCCGGTGCTGCCCAGCTGCCCAATAATCTCGCCTTGGGATACCTCCTGGTTCTCCTTGACCCTGATATTGTCCAGGTGGCCGTACAGTGTTTTCAGGTCGGTATTGTGTTCAATTATTACGATGTTCCCGAATTGCGGGTGGGACCCGGCTTCAATAACCACCCCCGCCAAAGCAGCCCTTACCGGCTCCCCCGGGGGAGCGGAAATATCTATACCTTCATGCCTTAATTCAACATTGAACACCGGATGAGTCCTCATCCCGTATCCGGACGTAATGACTCCTTCCACCGGCATTTCCATCGGGCCGGAGGGAATGTCATCGTTAAAAACCCTCAGGATGCTTCTTCGAAGCGTTGGAATGGCACCCTTAAGGGATGAAATTCTTTCCCCTATATCGTATTCCCTGGTTATTATGGCTTTAATGCCGGCGGTGGCCCTTTGAGCATAGGAAAAGGTCATATTCTTAAGGAGCAGTATTATTAATACCACCACTATACAAATGGTAAGGTTTCTTATATTACTCCTAAGACGGCTTTTATCCTTGACACTCTTTACTCCGTACCTTCTTCCCGGATTGGTTCTTCCAAAGGTCCTCAAGCTTCTCCCAAAGGCTCTCTTCATGGGTTTCCCTCCCGAAAGGTTTTAGTATAATATATTTTCACCCCTGGGAGAATATGAGGACTATCAGAAATTGATTCTCTGCCGTCTCATGCCGACATTTATAACAAGGCCAATGGCCAGCATATTTGCCAGCAGCGAGCTGCCGCCGTAGCTTACAAAGGGCAGCGTAAGACCGGTTATGGGCATTATGCCTATGGTCATGCCTATGTTTTCAAATATTTGAAACGTAAACATGGAAAGAACCCCTATGACCACCAGGTACCCGAACCGGTCCTTGGCCTGCCGTGCGGCATCCAGTATCCTGTAAAGCATGAGGAAAAGAAAGAATATAAGCACCACCGCGCCGACAAAGCCCAGTTCTTCCCCCAGCACCGAAAAAATGAAGTCGGTATGCTGCGCCGGCAAAAAATCCAGCTTGTTCTGGGTGCCCTGGTAAAGGCCCTTGCCCAGTAAACGCCCCGAACCCACCGCTATCATTGACTGAATGACGTGGTAGCCCCCGCCTAAGGGGTCTATCCCGGGGTTTAGAAAAACCAAAAGCCTTGTTTTCTGATGTTCCTCCAGCAGGAACATCCAGGCGGGGGGTATCGCGGCAATGCCTGCGGCTATACCCCAGAGTATCAGCCTATAGCTTATGCCCGCGGCAAAAACCATGCCTGCGAAAATGGACAGGAATACCATGGCACCGCCCAGGTCCGGCTCGGTAAGCACGAGAGCCGTCGGAACGCCCACGAAAACCGCCGGCAGTATAATATCTTTTACGGTTTGAAGCTTTTTTTCGCGATTTTCCAGGAATTTGGCAAAGGAAATTATAACCCCGATCTTCGCAAACTCCGAGGGCTGTATGCTGGAAAACCCAAGGTCTATCCAGCTCCTTGCGCCGCCCCTTACCACCCCTATTCCTGGCACCTTGACAAGCAGCAGGAACAATATGCAGCCTATATATATAATATAAGACACATTGCCCAGCGTGTTGTAGTCCATCGTAATTACAACAAAACCCGCTACTAGGCTTATTACCGCCCATGCGGCCTGCCGCTTGACAAGACCGTAGTCCCCGGTGGTTGGTGCATGGGTTGCGCTGCTTATGACAATTATCCCTATAACGACCAGTGCAAGTACTGCAAAAATGAGCGTATAATCTATATTCCGCACAAGTTTTCTATCAATCAAAGGAACACCCCCGCTGACCCTAATTCATATCAATTATACCACAGCCCTTGGGGACCGGCATTTGTAAAATAAAACCGGCCAGGATTACAGCCGGTCATCGGATAGCGCCCTTCATGCGCTTTATCGGTATGTTTGCCACCAATGCCGGGACCAGGGTGTCGTCCTCGTCCCTCTTGGTTTTCGTCATTTTAACCTCCAAGTTGTCCTCGTCTATTTCCATGTAATCGGATATTACCTTTATCAAGTCTCCCTTTATCATTTCCAGAAAGGTAGAGGAAACATTTACCCTGTCATGGACCAAAACCAGTTTCAACCTTTCCTTGGCAACATTCTTGCTGCTGGTACTATGCCTTGCGCTAGACCTAAACAGGTCCATCATAATTCCTCCCCCCCTCATTATCTTTTACTTATCAATTTTAGCAGCTTAACAAGAAAACCTTCGTCCACTTCCAGGTCCAGGAACGGAACTTCATGTCCCAAAATCCTCAGGGCAATATTGTTAAAGGCTTTGCCCGCCAGTGACCTGTTATCCCCAACAGCCGGTTCTCCCCTGTTGGTGGAAACCACTATACTCTCGTCGTCCGGTACCACGCCCAAAAGGTCTATCGCAAGGATGTCAATCATATCCTCGGTATTCATCATATCGCCCTTTTTCACCATGTCTATCCTTACCCTGTTGACCAACAGCTTGGGACTGCCCAGTTCCGATGCTTCCAAAAGGCCTATAATCCTGTCGGCGTCCCTTACTGCGGATATCTCGGGAGTAGTGACCACTATAGCCTTATCCGCCCCCGCAATTGCGTTTTTAA
>LSQX01104459.1_pt1 | contig 26512 bp, 23 predicted proteins | sample 654561 | NCBI WGS metagenome assembly LSQX01 (sample SAMN04489861, study PRJNA283612) | anaerobic digester metagenome | isolation source: 4 biogas reactors fed with cattle manure at either 37C or 55C with and... | place: Denmark: Kongens Lyngby | collected 2014 | reverse complement strand
CCAGCGACGAAGTGTTTGGACGAAGTGCGGGTCGCGGCACCGCTTTTGCATACACTTGCCACCGCACCCGGTGCTTTAAAAGCGGCGTCGCGCGGAATACCGCTTGCCGCCGCTCGGGATCTCGTAATGTGTTCGACCAGTCGTACAACACCGGCGCCATGTCCCCAGCGCCAACTAAAAACCACAATCTGGCCTCAAACCGTCACGCCCCGGCTGTACATACAGCCTAATTCGGAATCGCGATCACGCCGCACGGCATTGACAGGTTACGCCCACTGCGCTATGCTCCACTCGTACTTTGCACCGGCTATCGGAAGCCCGTGAGAATCGGGCGCGGTCGCGCCGCTGTAATCGGCTACAAGCCCCCGGATGCCATTTCCTGCTGGGAGAGAAGGCGGGGGCAAGGTCAAGCCGTAAGCCAGAAGACGGGCCGGATGCAAGCTGCGGCACTCCTTCGCGCATGAGGAGCCGAGGCCTGTCGTCCGGCCGTTTCCGGAACTGCTTCTGCTCTCGCCCCTGCGGCCTCATACGTGTTGGCTCTGCCCCAACCTTCGCGTAAGCGGATACGTATCATGTCTCTGTCTCACCGTTTCACTGCCGCCACATTTGCGGCGTGTCTGGCCGCAACCGGCCTGCCCACCCTCGGCCAAACAACCCCCGAGGCCCCGGAGTCTTCATCGACAGCACCGTCTGTCTCCAACGCCATTCCGCCGATCATCGTGCAGGCCAGCCGGACCGGCAAAACATCGTTGCAAATGCCCGCCTCCGTGCAGGTCATCACAGCGCGGGAAATCGCCGAATCGGGCTACTCGTCAACGGCGGAAGTGCTCGAAAAGCAGGGCGGCGTTACCCTGCGCACACTCAACAGCAATCCCGCGCTCACGCAACTTTCGATGCGCGGATTCGGCGAAAGCTCCTTCGGCCGCGTTCTGGTCCTCGTCAACGGCGAACGTCTCAATAATCCTGACATGTCTTCGCCGAGCCTGCTGCGCGTCCCGATGACGTCCATCTCGCGTATCGAGATCGTGCGTGGACCGCAAACCGTACTTCACGGCGACTTCGCCTCGGCCGGTGTGATCAACATCATCACGGACGACGCAACCGCTGAACAGCAGACCACGCTCGGTGCTTCGGTCGGTGCTTACGACACCTACTCGGCCTTCGTCAACACCACGGGCATGTTCGGTGAGGACGGCGTCTCCTACCGCGCCAGCGCGGATTGGGAAAAGTCCGATGGCTATCGCGACAACAGCGATTACGAGACCTACCAGTTGAACGCCGCGCTGCGCAAAGATTTCGGCGAGAACCGTTTCCTCTCGCTCTCCACCTTCTACCACGACGCGGAGTACGGCCTGCCGGGCGCGCTCTCCCGCGAGCGCTATCACAACGCGCCGCGCAGTTCCACCACACCGCGAGACCGCAGTGAGTTGGAGAGTTATGGTATCCGCCTGGGCGGGCGTACGACCGTGGGTGCCGACGGTATGTTCGATTTGAACGCCACAGCCAGTCGCCGCGAGACCGACAGCCGCTGGCTCAGCGCCACCAGTCAGGCCTTCTACGGCAGTGAGATCGATTCATACGCGCTGCAGCCGCAGTACGCACACGACTTACGCATCGCCGGTCACCGCTCGATCCTCACGCTCGGCACCGACCTGCGGTATGATATGACTGATTTCTATTCGGATTTCAATTCGCCTTTCTACACCTCGTTGCTTGATTGGGAGTTCAACCGCGCCAGTATCGCCGGCTATGCGCAGAACGAGTTCTTCTTCACTGATGACCTCTCGCTGACGCTCGGCGGACGAACCGAGTGGTTTGACAACCGCGTCAAGAATGCCGCCTCGACGACCTCCTACAGCAAGCGTGAGTCGGCCGTTGAAGCCGCCCTGCTCTATCGGCCTACTGAAACCTCCAAGGTCTACGCCAAAGCCGGACGCTTTTACCACGCGCCGTTCATCGACGAGATCTTCGCAGGCGCAGGCACGCCGAATCTCGCCCTCGCCCCAGAAACCGGTCTCAACCTCGAAATCGGCACGGAGGCCCGCATTGCCAACGAATGGCTGGCCGCACTCTCGCTCTATCACATGGACATGGACGACGAGATCTATTACGACCCCGCCGCCTTCCAGAACCGCAACTCGCCGGGCGACACACGCCGCATGGGCCTTGACGCCGCACTGCGTTGGTCGCGCGATCGGGTCGGCTCCGCCTCGCTCGCTTACAGCGCGGTACGCGCGAAGTTCGATGGCGGCCCGTATGACGATAACCGCGTGCCGCTCGTACCGACGCATACCATCGGCATCAACGGCGACTATTACTTGCTACACAGTCTCGCGCTCATGGGCGGGGTGCGTCACGTCGCGCGCCAGTATCTCGGCAGCGACTTCAACAACAGCGCGCGGCCACTCAAGGGCTACACGTTGGTCGATTGCGGCCTGCGGTACGAACCTTCCTTCATCGAGGGTCTGCGTGTGACGCTGAGCGTCGATAATGTGTTCGGTCGCGACTACTGCGATTACGCCGGCTGGTCTAACTTCAGCGGCGACCATTACTATCCCGGTCGTGGCCGCTTCTGGAAAGTCGGTGCTACATTCACCTTCTAATGTGGGCGAAGCCCGCAACCCAATTCAANNGATTAACATGATTTGGAGGGCGAGTGTCCCCACGAGCCGCCGGGGCGCGGCAATGGAGGGCGAGTATCCCCACGAGCCGCCTTCCGTGCATAGCGCGGAGGGAAAGCGGTGCCGCGACCCGCGCGTAGCGCGGCTCTTGTCACCGCACTCCAAATTGTGTGCGTCCAGTTCTGTGGGCGGCGTAACCGCCGCCGGGCAAGCAGACGCTTGCCCCTCCCAGGGCTCCGCAAGCAATGAAACCAGAAACCGGAAACCAGAAACCAGCCAATGGCGGCGCGTGGTTGCATGCTGGCTGGTGGTAGCGCTGTCGACGCTGACGGCCTGCATCCGGCAAGACCCCCTGCCCGCCGACAGTGGCATGCGGCTGGTCTCGACCGCCCCCCACCTGACCGAGTGCGTGTGCGCGATCGGCGCGGGGCACCTTCTGGTCGGACGCACGGCGACCTGCGACTACCCGCCGGAGGTTGTGAGCGAAATTCCCATCACCGGCGACTTCGCCGTCCCGTGGCTCGAGCCCCTGCTTGCCGTCCGCCCCACGCATGTTCTGGAAACCGTGCTTTCCGATCCCGCGCTCCGCGACCGGCTCACGGCGCTGAACATCCCGGTGGTGCATGTGCCCTGCACGCGGCTCGATCAAATCCCCGATGCGCTCCGCCAGCTTGGTGTGCTCTGCGACCGCTCAACACGCGCAAATCAATTGGCAGACGATATCCAGAGTGGTATCGAACGCGCGCGCCAAGCGGCCTCTTCATACCAGGCCCGCCCGCGCGTGCTGTTGCTTTTCGCGCCGGATGTCTCTATCACCGCCGGGCCTAACGCCTTTGTCACCACTCTGCTCGAACTCGCGGGCGGCGTCAGCGTCGGGCACGATCTTGAGGCCGATTACCCGCGTGTCTCACTCGAATGGATCATCGCGCAAGACCCGGACCTGCTACTCTGCATCTTTGAAACCACGCTCCCGCCGCTGGAAGTTTACGCCCGACAGACCGGCTGGCGCTCCCTGCGCGCCGTGCGTTCCGGCCGCGTCTACACGGTCACCGATCTGAACACCGTCAGCCGACCCGGCCCGCGTGTGCTAGACGGGATCGCACAAATCAAAGTGGTCCTAGATCAAGACGCCGAACGATTCGCCAAACAGTCCCCTACTCCGGATCGCCCATGACCCCCTCTCGCACAACAACCTGCCTACTACTCCTCACCGTGCCTGTGGTGCTCATCCTGTGCTTGATGGCCGGCCCGGCGGGATTCGGGCTGCCAGACACCTCGACGCTTGCGGGTCGCGCATTGCTGGAGTTGCGGTTGCTGCGCGTCGTGACCGGCTTTGTGGTCGGCGCGGCGCTGGCGCTCTCGGGCTGTGCGTTACAAGCCATCCTGCGCAATGCGCTGGCCGAGCCCTATGTACTCGGCGTGAGCAGCGGCAGCTCGCTCGGCGCGGCATTGACAATCGTGACCGGCCTCGTGCAGTTGACACCGCTCGCCTTGCCGGCCGGCGCTTTCGTGGTCGGCGGTCTGACCCTGTTACTGGTCTGCCTCGTGTCAGGACGCGCCGGTCACTACTCGCCCAACACCCTGATTCTCGTCGGTGTGGTCGCCAGTTCCATGCTCTCAAGTCTGCTGATGCTCGTCCTCGCCTTGGCCGACACGCTCGCTTTGCACAGCATCACTTGGTGGATGATGGGCAACTTGCAGGCGACATCATGGACGCTCGTGCTGATTGTGACCGTACTGATTGCCATCTCCGCCGCACTGCTCTTCAGCCAAGTTCCCGCACTGAACGCCCTGCTGCTCGGCAGCGAGACCGCACGCCACCTCGGCGTGGAGACGCGCATCGTTTTGCCACTGGTACTCGGTGCCGCCGCGCTAGCCACCTCCGCCGCCGTCTCGCTCGCGGGCTGCATCGGATTTGTTGGTTTGATCGTTCCGCATACGTTGCGTCGCGTAGTCGGCGCAAACCACCGTCGACTGCTGCCGGCCGCGACGTTGTGCGGCGGTGCATTTTTGGTCGTGTGCGATACGCTTGCGCGTTTGCTTTTTGCGCCCCGCGAAATTCCGGTCGGCGTGATCACCGCGCTTTCCGGCGGCCCCTTTTTCCTCTATCTGCTGCTGCGCAACCATGAAACACATGAAACTCCATGAAAATCTGTGGATAGAAAAACCGAGCCATGATTCACTTGGAACACATCCATGCCGCCTACAACGGCCAGCCGGTATTGACCGATGTCTCGCTGCACCTTGCGCACGGTGAGTGCGCCGCGCTGGTCGGCCCGAACGGTGCGGGAAAGTCATCGCTGCTGCGCGTCATCACCGGCCAGCTTCCAGCGCGAGGTTCGCGCCGGATCGCCGGCGGCGATCCGGCCCGTTGCAATGCGCGCGAATTTGCCCGGCATGTAGCGGTGGTCCCGCAAGATCTTCCGCAGGACATCCCTTTCGCGGCCTACGAATTTGTGTCGCTCGGGCGTACCGCCTATCTGCCGCGTTTCGGTACCCCTTCCAAAGCCGATCACGATGCGGTACAGGAAGCAATGGACGTGACCGGCACCTGGCACCTGCGTCACCGCGCACTGACAGCGATGAGCGGCGGCGAACGCCAGCGGCTGGCCATCGCCGTGGCCTTGGCGGCACAGCCCGACATCCTGTTGCTGGACGAGCCCACCTCGCATCTGGACCTGCGTCACCGCGTGGACCTCATGGCACTACTACTGCGCCTCAACCGCGACCGTAAGATCACCATCCTGATGGTGATACACGACCTCACTCTGGCGAGCCAGTTTTTCTCGCGGATCATCCTGCTGAGCCAAGGGATCAAACTCGCTGACGGCACCCCCGCCGAAGTCCTGCGCCCCGATCTTTTAGAAGCGGCCTACGGCTGCCCGGTCAACGTCATTCCGCTACCGGATCTCGCAACCGTCTGCGTACTGCCCGCTCTCGCGTCAACTTGACAGACCCGCATCCTGTATCTGATAATCCCAAAAAACCGTGGAGATTATGCAATGGGTTTCTTGATCGGCATCGACTGCGGCGGCACCGCTACAAAAGCGGCCGTCATCGACCCGCAGGGGCGGACGCTCGGCACGGCAACACGCAATGTTCAGGTACTCGAGCCGCATCCCTCGTGGTCGGAACGCGACATGGAGGCGATGTGGCGCGACACCTGTGCGGTGGTGCGCGAAGCACTGGCAGCGGCGAATCTTTCAGGCGATGCGATAGACAGCATCGCCTGCACCGGACACGGCAACGGCCTGTATCTGATCGACGCTGACGGCCAGCCGGTCCGCCACGCGATCAACTCGACCGACCAGCGCGCCGCTGACATCGTTCGGACGTGGCGGGCAGACGGTCTCGATGCGCGCGTCCTGCCGTTAACCGCACAGTCCCTCTGGGCCGCACAGCCCAATGCGCTGCTCGCCTGGTTGCAAGCGTACGAGCCGCAAAGCTTTGCACGTGCCAGCCACCTGTTGATGGCCAAGGATTACATCCGTTTTCGCCTGACCGGTGTCGTGGCGATGGAAGAGACCGACATGAGCGCGACCAGCCTCATGCATGTGCCCGACGGCACATACGACGACAGACTGCTGGCGTGGTTCGGTATTCCGGACGCAAAGCGCCTGTTGCCGCCACTGGTCAAAAGCGCCGAAATTTGTGGCACTGTAACGCCTGCAGCCGCGGCCGCGACCGGCCTGCGTACCGGCACGCCGGTGGCCGGCGGGATGTTCGACATTGACGCCTGCGGCCTTGCGTCGGGCTGTATTGACGAACAACAGCTCGTTATGGTGGCCGGCACGTGGGGCAACAACCAATATATCGACCGCCAGCCGTTGATCGACCGCGACCTGTTCATGACTTCACGTTATTGCATCCCCGGCTGGTTCTTGATGCTGGAAGGTAGTCCAACGGGCGCTGGCAATCTGGACTGGTTTGTGCGCGAGTTCCTCGGCGACACGCAAACGGTTCTGACGCAGACCGACGGCGGCACACTCTTCGCATGGGCGGACCGCACCGTGGAGCAAACCCCGCTGAATCGGGACACTCCCCTGTTCCTTCCTTTTCTCTACGGCTCCAATCTCGGGCATCCAGCGCAGGCCTGCCTGCTGGGCATGAAAGGGCGGCATACCCGCGCCGATGTGCTGCGCGCCGTGTACGAAGGCTGCATCTTCGCGCATAACCGGCATCTACAGCGCCTGTATACGTTCCGTGCGCCGCCCGCGACGATCCGGCTCACAGGCGGCGCGGCGCGTAGCGCGGTTTGGTCGCAGATGTTTGCCGATGTCTTCCAAGTGCCAATCGAGATCCCGGCCGGGCAGGAACTCGGCGCGCTGGGTGCCGCCATTGCGGCGGCTGTCGCCTGCGGGATCTACGCTTCGCTTGAGGACGCCGTGCGCGGCATGACACGCATCGAACGGACGCACCAACCCGATCCGGCGCGGGGCGCACTGCACGCCGAGCGTTACGCGCGTTATGACGAAGCCTGCCACCTGCTCCGCCCCTTCTTCACCGCATAAGCATACCGCCGGTCACGTCCAGCGTCGTTCCGGTTATATAGTCAGCGGCGGATGAAACCAAGAACACCACCGCATTGGCGATGTCCTCCGGCTCGGCGATGCGGTTGAGCGGGATGCGGCTCAGATATTTATCCAGATTCGCCGCCAGTTTGTCCGCCACCATCTCCGTGCGCACCATGCCCGGCGCGACGGCGTTGACGTTGATGCCGCGGGCTGCCACCTCACGCGCCACAGCGCGGGTCATCGAGACCAGCGCTCCTTTGCTGGCATCGTACGGAAGACGTCCGGAGGTCGACCCTAGAAAGGCCGCCTGCGAGGTAAGGTTCACGATCTTGCCCTTGCGTCCCGCCGCCGTCAGACGGCGCACAAACTCCTGACAGGCCACGAACGCGCCAGTCACATTGACCCGGAAGGTCTTCTCCCACTCCTCTAAGCTGTACATCTCAATCGGCCCGCCGGGACAATACGCCGCGTTGTTGACCAAAATATCCACCGCCCCGAAGCGCTCTTCCAGACGATCAAACATCCCGGCGATCTCCTCTGCCCGCTCCAGATCGGCCCGCAACGCCACGGCTTCCGTCCCGAAATCCCGCGCGATCCCCGCTACCACTTCCGCCGCCTTCTCGGGACTGCCGGAGCAACCCACGCCCACGCGCACACCCTCCGCCGCCAGACCACGGCAAATCGCCGCGCCGATACCGCGCGAACCACCGGTCACCAGCGCCACCTTGCCTTGCAATTCAAGTTTCATAAATCCGCCTTCCAATCATCTAATGCGGACGAAGCCCGCAACCCAAGTTAATTAGTGCATTAGTGCATTAGTTTGTCTGGGGGTGCGTTGCCGCGCTTCGCAGTGCACCCCAAAAAACCTCCGTGTTCTCTGTGCCTCTGTGAGAGAAAAAAACCGAGCCATGTCCCAAAAAACTTTGTGCCCTTTGTGTCTTCGTGTGAGGAAACAATTTGTTTTTTATTGTGCTTGTTGAGCCGTAAGGCACTAAAGTGCACTTACTTTTTCGCTGCCTTCAGTATCACGCGCAAAGCCTCTCCGCGTTCCATCAATTCGAACGCTTGCGCGAAATGCTCCAGCGGCAGCGTATGCGTAACCAGACTGCCGAACGGCATGTTGTCGCGCGCGAGCATCCGTACCGCCTCCGTCACATGCGCCGACGTGGAATCACTGGTACCGACCACCCGCAATTCGCCGTAGTGGATCAATCGGCTATCGACATCCAACGCACTCTTACCGACAGGCAGCGAGGCAAAGAGACAGACCGTGCCGCGCTTGCGGACCAGCGTCAACGCCTGCTCCTGCGGTTGCGCGGCCGGTGCCGTTACAATCACGACATCCGCCCCCAGCCCGCCGCTCTCATCCTTCACCAAACGCGTCAGATCCTCATGCGCGGGATCGACCAGCCGATCAAAGCCGAACGCGGCGCACCGTGCCAGACGGGCGGGATTGGTCTCGGAAATGATTACCTTGGCGGCACCCGACGCGCACGCCGCAAGACCGTTCAGAATCCCCATCGGTCCCGCCCCCATCACCAGCACCGTGTCGCCGCACGACACCCCGCTGTTCAGGCAGGCATTCACCGCGCAGCTCAACGGTTCGGCCAGTGCCGCCCGTGATGCCTCGAGACCTTCCGGCACCTTGATAACGTGTCCGCCGCGCACCGCTAACGCAGGAATCGCCACGTATTCCGCCATACCCCCGTCGTACGCAAACCCCATCGGCCGCACGTCCGGACACAAGTTGCGCCAACCGCGTTGGCAGTACGCACACACACCGCACGCCACCGATGTCGCCATCACCACACGCATGCCGGGCGCAAAATCAGAACCAGCACGACTCTCCACGACTACGCCACAAAACTCGTGTCCCATCACCACCGGCGGACGCATTCGCGGGTTGCCGCTGCGAAACGCCTTCAGGTCCGATCCGCATACCGCACAGGCCTCCACCTCCACCAACAGTCCGCCATCTTCGCAAACCGGCGCAGGTATGCTTTCCGCTCGCACATCGCCCTTGCCGTGATACACCACAGCCAGCATCTTCAGCATCCTTCCGGCGCACCGTCCAGAATCTTGTCGGATGCACTGACGCCCAGACGGTCCGCGCCCATGCGCACGTAGCGCACGGCCGTCTCCCAGTCGCGGATGCCGCCCGAGGGCTTGACCTTGGCGCGCCCCGCGCAGCGTTCGAGCATCACCCCGACCGCCTCCGGCGTGGCGCCCTCACCGTTGAAGCCGGTGGAGGTCTTCACAAAGTCCGCGCCGGCCTGAATGGCAAGCTCGCACGCGCGGGCCACTTGGTCCAACGTCAGCAGCGCGGTCTCCAGAATCACTTTGACCAACACTCCGTGCGGCTTGGCCTCAGCCACAACCGCCGCGATGTCGCGCCGCACATAGTCGTCGTCGCCCGAGAGAAACTTGCCGATGTTCATCACCATGTCCAATTCGTCCGCGCCATCCCCGATGGCCAGCCGGGCTTCGAGCGCCTTCACCTCAGAGCGGTTCGCGCCGTGCGGGAAGCCCACCACGACCGCAACGGTCGTCGCGGAATCCTTGAGCAACGTCGCCGCAAGCGCCGTATCCGTGGGACGCACACACAAGTTGCCGACCCCGCGCGCCGCGCACAAAGCCGCGTTCCTGCGGATGTCGTCATCGGTCATCGCCGGCTTCAACACCGCATGGTCCATCATCTTCGCCACACTCTCTTTTGTGATCTCTCGCTCGCTCATCGCACCCTCCTGACGCACTATCAATGCATCTCCCGTCCGCCGGTGATGTTGACCGCCTGGCCGGTCATGTAGTCCGCACCAGACGAACAGAGGAAGACGGTCACATCCACCACATCCTCGATACTGGCCAAGCGGCCGAGCGGCACCTTGGCGGTGAACTGCTTGACGACTTGCTCGCGCGTCTGCTTGAGGTTATCGATGTAGTTGGCGGACATAAAGTTCCACACACCTGTTTGGTCCGTGATGCCGGGACAAACGCAGTTCACCTGGATGCCGTCCTTGGCGAACTCATACGCCAACGCCTGTGTCAGCGTGATGATCGCACCCTTGGCTGCCGAATAGTGGCTGCATAAAGCCGAACCAGTCTTGCCGGATTTCGAAGCAAAATTCACGATCTTGCCGGACTTGCGCGCCTTCATCAGGGGCACGACATGCTTGATGAAAAAGAAGGTGCCTTTGCAGTTCACCGCAAAGACAAAATCCCACTCTTTTTCAGTAATCTCTTCAACGGGCTTTTGACCCGCCACACCCGCGACATTCACGAGGATGTCGATCGTTTTGTCGAACCGTGTTGCGGCGAGTTCCACCACCGCCTTGACGCGCGACTCGTCCGTCACATCAGCGGCCAGCCCCGCCACATCGTATCCGGCGGATGTCAATTCTGCGACAACCGCATCAACCGTATCTTGCTTGAGATCCGTGACGACCACCCGTGCGCCGCGCTGGGCCAACCCCAGCGCGACGCCCTTACCGATCGCACCGGCCGCGCCGGTCACCAGTGCCGTCTTGCCCTTGAAATCCAAAAAGTTACGCATCGCTTCTTACCTGAACAGGTTCAGGAAGGGGCAGCCACCTGTGCCCAGATCAATGACGCTGACGGTGTGTACGTTATCGTTCACCGTATTCAACAGCCCCGGGAACTTCATGTCGAAATTCACGACGATCAGCTTGTCGCCCCACACCATCGGCTCGCACGGCTGATCCAGCAGACCGTCGGCACCGTCAGTGTCCCCGTTTTCCCACAGCAGTCCCAGCGTCCCTGCCTTGATATCCCAGTAGCGCACCGCGTTACGCTCGGAGTCGGTAATGATGACCCAGTTCTTTTGGGGGTAATAGCAGATGCCGTCGCAGCTCGGGAAGATCTTGGGATCGTAGATGAGCGTCTCGGGCTTGGCATAGGAGCCATCGCGCTGCATGCGCATGATGTAGAAGTGACCGTCGCCGAAGTTTCCGACGTAGATGTTGCCCTCCTTGTCAAAGCACATGCCGTCAGCGGCGGCGGCATCCTTGCGGTGCGGCAACGGGGTGGTTTCCGTGACCCCGATGCAGTACGGATCCCGTTGCCACTGGTCCTTGGGCAGCAACCGCACCGGACGTTCGCTGAAGGCGCTGAACGGTACGCGGTAAACCCCACCAAGATTCTTATCCTTAAGGTCGAAGAAGGTCTCGGTGAAGTAGATGGCATTGCCGCGCACGCGCACCGCGTTGGCGAGCTTGATATTTTCAACCACCGGCTCAATGCGCTGCGGCTCGCCCTTCTTGTCGATCACCACGCGCATGATGCGCGACTTGTAGTTCTTGTTGTTGAAGTACTGGTTGTCGCAGTAGTAGAGCGTGCCGTCCTCCGCGAACTCAATGCCCATCGGCGCACCGCGCCCGGTCTCGGGATGGACCAGTGCCGTCATGAAGATCGACCATTTCCCGGTCCGCTTGTCCATCTTCATGATGGCCCCCGGATAGGACGGATCCACAAAATTGGGTGCCGACATGTAGATGTTGCCGTGCCGGTCTTGCGTCAATCCGTCCGGCGTGTTGACATGATCGCCGAACTGCTTGAAGAGCTTGGGCCGATACCGTTCATTCACCATCTCTGCGGCCTCTGCCGTCTGCATCGACGTCGCCACCACCAGCCCACAAACCAAACCCGCCCACACCATACGCTTCATGATGGATTCCTTTCTTTTAACCTGTACCCGGACGTTGATAAGCCCACACAGGGTCACCCTCGACCCCAGTCGAGCGCGAGTTTTAGATCGTACCATGCCATCGCCTTTTTGGCAACGCCAACTCTCCGATTTTTTTATTTTATTTTTCGTATTGCTTTCGAAATCATTATTTATTACTTTGTGGTCTGGATCGGAGGTAATCAGGTTGTTGCGGTTCTGTCGGCCCCGGGAACACTTTTGAGCATTCAATGATGACGGTAAAAAAACATACACGCATCCTGCCGGTGCTGATGTGCGCCGTATGGACATGCGCAGCCGAACAAAAAGCGGCGCTCACCTGTGATGTCGCTGTCATCGGCGGTGGCAGCGCCGGATTCGCGGCAGCGTGGTCCGCCGCACATCTCGGCTCCTCTGTCATCCTCGTCGAAAAGGAGTCGATGCTGGGCGGGACCTCCACCCTCGGCGGCGTCAACAACTGGGAGCCGGGCATGGGCGGAACAGGTGTGCCCTATCGTGTCTATCAGCGTTTGCGGCAGATTCCCGGCGTTGCCGGCGTCTATCGCTTTGACCGTCACCTCGCCTGGCGCAAGCCGTGGGAGAAGTACACCTTCCCCGGCGGCATGATCGAAACCGATCCCTGCGTCTCCTACGCCCACACCCTGCGCCGCCACGGCCCCGGCATGGGCAACGAGGCGTGGTTCCGCGAACACTGCCGCGGCGTGATCTTCGAGCCGGACGCCATGGCGGAAACCATGCTGGCCATGTTAAATGAAACCGGGCGCTGCCGCGTGCTGCTCAACACGGCTTTCTGCGAGGCGCGCCACGCGGACGGCACGGTCAGCGCGGTCTCGCTCAGCGACGGCACGGTCGTGCGCGCGAAAATCTTCATCGACGCTACGGACGCCGCGCTCTGCGCCCAACTCGGTTGCGAACTGATGACTGGACGCGACCGCCGTGCCGACTTCAACGAGCCCGGCGCACCACCGGAGCCGCTCATGCGTCTCAACGGCGCCACCCTCATGTATCGCATTACGCCGCTCGCGAAAAATGAGCCCGACCTGATTGAACCGCTGCCCGAGGGCATTCCCGAAAAATGCTGGTGGCAAGGTGGCTTCCCGGTTGCGTTCGTCGGTCAATATCCGAAGGGCGACCGCTTTGTCAACATGCTGCCAACCATGCGCGGCGAAGAGTATCTCGAGCTAGGTCCCGAGAAAGCGTATGCGGAGTGCCGCCGCCGCGTGTTGGCGCACTGGCATTGGTATCAGAAGAACTACGACGAGTTCCGGCGCTTCCGGCTGAAATCGATCTTTCCGGTCATGGGCGTGCGCGAGACCCGCCGTGTGCGTGGCGAATATGTGCTCAACCAGCGCGACCTGATCGCGACGCTTGCCAATCAAAAACACGACGACATCATCGCCATCGCCGACCACCCGATGGACAACCACGGCGGCGGCGGACCGAGCGGTGAGTTGAAAGGCCCCTACGGCATTCCGTATCGTTGTCTGTTGCCGTTGAAAACCACGAATGTCCTGATTGCCGGACGCGCTGCCAGTTTCAGTGCCATCGCAGCTTCAAGCTGCCGCCTTTCCCGCACCATGATGCAACTCGGGCAGGCAGCCGGTACAGCCGCGCATCTGTCGTGTTCGGGCAGTGTCCCGCTGCGCGAGGTACAGGCTTCTGAGATCCGCCGCGTGATGGCGGAGCGCATCGACCAATTTGTGAAAGAACTCGCTGAATGACCAAAAAACGCAATCGGAAACAGCAGATCCTTGAACTGCTGATGGAGCAGCCTGAACTCTCCGTCAGTGAGCTGAGCCGCCACTTCGGTGTATCGGAGGTGACGATCCGCAGTGACCTAAGGGAACTTGAGGCCCAAGGCCATCTGGTGCGCCAGCACGGCGGCGGCCTGCCGACCCTGCACACCAATGTGGCCGAGCGCCAGCGCGCGCGCATCGACGAGAAGACCCGTATCGCGCGCGCGGCCGCCGACCTGATCAGCGATCTCGACGACGTGATGATCACCGCGGGCACCACCACCTCGTTGATTCCCCGCTTCCTGATTGGTCGGCAGGGCGTAAACATCGTGACCAACTCCACCCTGCTGCTGCCCTTCGTGCGCCACACCCCCGGTCTCTCAGTGACCCTCACCGGCGGCGAGTTCCGCCCCGCGATCGAAGCATTGACCGGACCGGCCACGATCCGTGAACTTGAGCAATTTCATGTCGGCAAAGCGTTTCTGGGATCAGACGGCATCACCGCCGACAAAGGCACCACTGCGGACGGCGCGGATATTGCCGACGTCTGCCGCCGCATGTCACAGCAGGCACGTCAGACCATCGTGCTGGCCGATGCCTCCAAACTCGGGCGCGAAGGTTTCGCTCACATCATGCCTGCATCCGAAATCGACATCCTGATCACCGACACCGCCGCCCCGCAAGACGAAGTCGAACGTCTCCGCAAGAAGGGTGTCGATGTCCGAATCGTGTGAGGATCCTAGCGCCTCCCCCTTCGGACGGAAAACGGAAGCTTTCAACTCCCCCCCTGATGGTGTAACATAGCCACGTTTTTATTCCATCGCAAAGCAGTCTTTGTGAACCGGCCGTGAAACTGTGCCGACAAGGAGCGAAACATGAAGCATGCATCAACACGTCGTGCGTTTCTGGTGCAAGCTGGCAAGGCGGGAACCCTGCTGGCTGGGGCAGCCGCCCTGACCGGACACGCCAACAACCCGAAAACGGAGGCAAAGCAAAAAATGGCAGATAACAAGAAAATCTTGGTTGCGGCGGATCCCTTCGCCGTGTCGCTCAAAGATCAGATCGTCGCATTCTTGAAAGAGAAAGGGTATGAGGTAACGGACTACAGCAAGGCGCAAGGTCAAGACCGCCCGTACTACGACAGCGCAGTCGCGGTCTGCGAAGCCATGCAGGCGGGAGCGGCTCCGCGTGCCATCCTCTTCTGCGGCACGGGCATGGGCATGTCGATCGTGGCCAACCGTTTCAAAGGCGTGACCGCCGCCGTCGTCGAGTCGGTTTTCGCCGCTAAGATGTGCCGCGCCATCAACAACGCCAACGTGCTCTGCCTCGGCCAGATGATCTGGGGTCCGGACATGGCCAAAGCTGCGGTCGAAACATTCCTGAACACGAAATTCACGGAAGGTCTTGAGGGCCTCTCCGAATTCCTGCACGGTGCCTGCAAGAAGGTCGAATCCATCCGGCCCTAATGCCCTCGGATAGTGCTTAAATAACTAAAAGGTGACTCAATATGGATCAACACGCTCTTGACCTCTTGCAAGCCTTGGTGGCCTTGCCGACGCCGACCGGATTCGAGTACGACGGCATGGCCTTGCTCTCTCAGTATCTGAAGAAGGCTGCGGTGCCCAATCTCGCCATTGACGTCCACGGCAATCTGCGCGCCTGCCTCAACCCCGACGCGCCGCTGCGAGTCATGATCGAAGGCCACTGCGATGAAATCGGCTTCATGGTGCAGTACATCGACGACGACGGGTTCCTCTACATGTGCCCGCTCGGCGGAGTGACCGTGCCGCTGGTCGCGGCCGAGCGTATTGTGATCCAAGGCCGGAACGGCAACGTGTTCGGCGTGTTCGGGGTGCGTCCGCCCCACCTGATGTCTGCCAAAGACAGGGAAAAGGTCGCGCCGCAGGAGTTCAAGGACATCGCCGTCGATATCGGCGCGCGCACACGCGAAGAGGCGCTGGAGCTTGTTGATCTCGGCAGTCCCGCAGTTGTCGATGCCGGTTGGCGTCCGCTCGCAAACAACCGCGTGGCGTGCCGCGGCTTTGACAACCGCATCGGCGCGTTCATTGTGACCGAAGCCATGCGCCGCCTGGCCGGCGAGAAACTTCCGGTCGCGTTGCACATGGTCGCCAGCGTGCAGGAAGAGATCGGCTTGGTCGGTGGCATCACCACCGCGTATGACATCAATCCCCATATCGGCCTGTGCGTGGACGTGACCTTTGCCGCCGACGCCCAAAAAGATGACCGCAAGGTCGTGGGCGACATCCGTTTGAGCGGCGGCCCCGTCATCGGCGTGGGGCCCACCTACCACACAACCTTGAACCGTCTGATCACCGACGCGGCCGCAGCCGCCAAACTGACTGTGCAGCGTCAAGTGCGCGGACGCGGCACCGGCACCTGTGCCTGGGCCATGCGTCTCTCGCGCTCCGGCGCGGCGGTGGCGCAACTCAGCATCCCGCTGCGTTACATGCACAGCCCGGTCGAGGTCCTCAGCTTGGACGACGCATCCCAGACGATCGACCTGCTTTGCGCGGCGATCCGCGCCATCCCGGCCGACATCGACCTGCGCCCCCCGCAGCCGTAACTGCTGCCTATGCCGTCCTTCCCGATCACCTGCCTGCTCGATCAGCCCGCGCCCAGCGAGACCTTTATCCGGCGCGAGTTGGATCTGCTCAGGCAGCGTGGTTGGCCGTTGACGGTGCGCCTGTTAAAGGGGCAGCCCGGAGCATTGCCGTTTGTCTGGCGGACGCTCCCCGCCGCAGACCGCAGGGCGCTGCTCCGTGCCGCTGGCCGCCGTCTGCGTGAGGAACTGCCGCGCGCATCGGTAACGGCGGCCCGTCTGTTGCGCCGCCTGCCCCAGGGTGCCGCCCTGCTTCACGCGGTACAGCACGACGGCACCCGTTTGCTTCACGCTCAATTCGCCGGCATCACCGCCGATCTGGTCGGTCTCGCGGCACAGGCCGCCGATCTGCCGTGGAGCTGCGCCGTCCACGCGCGTGACGTTTTCGCGGTGTCGCCTCCCCTGCTCTACCGACGTCTACGCAGCGCCGCCGCTGTGACCGCCTGCTCGCAACAAGCCGCAAATGCCGTGATCGCTTGCGGTATTCCGTCTGCAAACGTTCACGTCATCCACCACGGCCTGCCGCTGGCACACTTCCCGTTTGACCCCGCACGCGAAGGCCACGCTCTTTTTACCGCCTGCCGACTGGAAGAAAAAAAGGGGCTCGACACCCTGCTACACGCTTGCGCATGCCTTGCCCGGCGCGACATACAATTCACCTGTGTGATCGCCGGTAGCGGCCCGCTCGAACGCGACCTGCATGCCCTCGTGCGACGGCTATCGCTCGATACCGCCGTCACCTTCACCGGCTGGCTCACGCAAGAGGAGATCCGTGCCCATCTGCTGGCCGCACGCGCCGTGGCGTTACCGTCACGCCGTACCGCCGATGGCGACCGCGACGGCATCGCCAACATCCTGCTGGAGGCGATGGCGCTCGGCACGCCAGTCGTCACGACCGAAGCCGGTGCCGCCGGTGAAGTCATCGAGGATCGCGTGAACGGCCGTCTGGTGCCACCCGACGATCCGGATGCGCTGGCCGACGCGCTTGAGGAACTGCTACGCGAGGAAGACGCCGCACGTGTGCTGACACAAGCCGCGCGGACAACAATCGAGTCACGCTTCGACGCTGAAAAAAACATCACGGCACTTGAAGCGTTCTTTGCGCAAGCGCAAAGAAAATAAGCGGTCGATAGAATCGATGAAATCGAAAGATTCGAAAGATTCGATTCCGTCGATTCTATCGATTCTTTCGATTCCCTCGACTACTCTACCCCTGCGTCCACACTCGCCGCACGAAGCTCAGAGATTTGGTGAGTTCGGTTGTTTTGACCTGCGGCGAAGGCTCGAACACCTTAAGAACCGCGTCCACCGCGTAGAAATTGAAATCAGCAAAATCGATCGCGCCCTGTCCCGGCGGCAAATGGTCATGCGTGGGTGGTAGCGCGTCATGGATATGGATGCCACGCGTGAATGGCAGAAGCGCGCGCGCCGCATCAACATGACGGATCAGGCCCAAGTTGGCGCGCACCTGCCCGTGGCCCATGTCATGCCAATAGGCCAACGCCGGCGTATCGAAGCGCCGCTTCAGCATCGCCATCTCGCCCTCATCAGGAAACGCTTCGATCGATGGCAGATTCTCGAGACACAATGCAAGACCGGCTTTCTCAAACTCCGGCAGCAGCGTGTTGAGCGACAAGCAGAAGCGATCAAAAATTTTACGGACACGCGCCGTACGCCGACGCCGTGCCTTGGCTAACAGTCGCTGATACGCAGGAGCCTCGATCGCGCCCTCATTCTCAAGCGCGTTGACCAGTGTACCGGTGTGCAGCTTACTATACCAGGCGTCCAAGAAAACACGTCCTGCATGCAGCACCACGGCTCGCGCACCGATTGAGGCCCCAAACTCCAGCGTACGGCGCAACATGATCGCGGCCATGGCCCGGTCGTCATCGTCCTTCGATGCCAGCAGATAGAGTTCGGGATAGCCGTGCGGCGCACCCAACGGCACCGGACAGAAGGCATGTACGCTATCCACCACCACCTCGCCGGCCTCGACTTTCCGGCGCACACCGGCAGCCAGTTCCTCCGTCGTGAGGTAGCCCAATTCTAGAGCGTCAAACCCCATGCCGAGGATTTCATCGACCAGCAACTCGCCCGCCTCATGGCGCGCGGCATTCCAGTTGGTTGAAAGCGCGATCCGCATGGCAGACTACCGGTTAATCAGTGTCATGAACTCCTGGCGCGTGGCGGGGTCGTTCCTGAACGACCCCAACACCACGGAGGTCGTCATCACCGAATTTTGTTTTTCGACGCCGCGCATCATCATGCACAGATGGTGACACTCCATCACCACGCCGACCCCTTCCGCCTGCACCTCCGTCATAACCGACTGGGCGACCTGCTCTGTCAGGCGTTCCTGTATCTGAAGACGGCGCGCAAAACAGTCGACGATGCGGGCGATCTTGCTGACGCCCATCACCTTGTCCTTGGCGATGTAGCCGACATGGCAACGTCCGTAGAACGGCAGGAGATGATGTTCACACAGACTATAAACCTCGATGTCACGCACAATGATCATGTGGTTCAAGTACGCTTGGAACACCGCTCCATTGAGCACCTGTCGTGCGGTCTGACCGTAGCCCTCCGTCAAGAAGGCCAGCGCCTTCGCCACGCGCTCGGGCGTTCGCTGGAGCCCTTCGCGCGCGGGATCCTCGCCGAGTTCCACCAGCAGCTCGCGCACCAGCGCGGCCACACGGTCGGCATTAATCGTTTTTTTATCGGTCTCAGTCATTGTGTGCATCACCACCCACGGCATGCCGTGGGTGGTATGAGTATGGAAGGTAGTCTGGTCAGGCCAGCTCTTTCATGGTCACGACCGGCACGTCCTTGGCCGCAGCCGGTTTCAACTCGGAGAGGTGCTTCGGATCGAACCACCAGCCCTTCTCAGCATCGAGCGTCCAGATCGCCGGTGCCATCGACAGCACGGTTGCAGCGAAGCCCTGTAACGTTGCGGCGGCATTACCGGTGTGCGACGAATTATCGGCCTCGTTCTCAATCACGAACGGGCGGGAGAAGCCTTTGTCCATCAGGATCTTGAAGAAGGCTGTCCAGTCGATGCTGTCCGATCCGCCGTAACCCGGCAGCCTCGGCTCGTAATGGTGGCGATCCCACTCGTTCGCCGGCTGACAAACGCCCGCGCGCTTTGCCAGATCGGCATCGACCTGCTGCATCGGATAGAGACGGCCCCACTGGATCGCGGCCAGGCTCTTCGCGTGGTTGCGCGTGCCCTTGATGTGTACGCGGTGCAGACGCGAGAAATCGGTATTCGCGATGACGTCCACCGGGTCGATATTCTGCCAAGCATCGTGCGACGGATCATAGGTCTCGCCGTGGGCCTTGCTCGGGATCAGCGCGTACATCAGCTTGCGCGCTGCCAGCGTGCAGGGCAGGTTGTTGTAGGTTGTGGGCGCCGAAGCCGGCCGCCATCCCTCCATCGGGCAGTTCTCGTAGACCAGTGTCACGCCCAGACTCTCGGCATATTTGACAATCGGCGTGAAGACCTTGGCGTACAGATCGAGGTTCTTCGCGAAACCGCCATCCTCTTTTCCGAGTTCATGGTTGTAGCCAACGAACGTACCGACACACACGTCATTGGCGTCGCCACCCAACAGATGCGCGATACGGATCAACTTCAGGATGTGATTCTGGTTCGCCTCACGCTCGGCAGGATCGCCCGCCAGCAAGTTGTCGTAGGCGCCGACCGAAACGCGGATCTCCTTTTTCGCGCAGGTGTCGAGCACGCACTTGGCGTCTTCCAGCGAAAAGGTCTCGTAATCCAGGTGCGTAGCCACATGGTCGCGGCGCGTGCCGTCGCGCCGGAAGACGCACAGTTCAGCGCCTTGAGCACCGACACGCTTGACACGCTCGACCACCTCGTCGAACGTGAGTTTCGGAAAAGCGGATGTCATCAGCCAAATCGGATTGTTCATACGTACTTTACTCCTCATGTTTTCTATCCCCCATTGCACGTGCAAATAGGATATGAATGAACGGTATGAGCATGATGGTTTTTTTAGGGCGGGTTGTCCAGTACAAAGGGTTTTCAAAAGTTCCCTTATTGACAATGTTCGAACGCCAAGGCATGATAAGGAGCGTTTTGACAACCGGGGAAGGCAGCCCTTGAGGGCACACCGGTAGCAAACAGATAAGGAGCAAATGTATGGCACGTGTGTATAATTTCGGAGCGGGACCTGCGACTCTGCCGTTAGAGGTTCTGCATGAAGCCCAAGCGGATCTGGTGGACTACAAGGGAGCGGGTATGTCCGTCATGGAGATGTCGCACCGGGGCAAGGAGTATGATGCAATCCACAACGAGGCGATCGCGAACGTCAAAGAGTTGCTGGGCTTGAATGACGATTACGCGATCCTGTTCCTGCAGGGCGGCGCGAGTATGCAATTCGCCATGCTACCCCTGAACTTTCTGGGCGAGAGGCAGACCGCCGACTACGTCAACGCCGGCTCTTGGGGCGCGGCGGCTGTCAAGCAGGCGCGCCTGATCGGCAACGTCAACATCGCGGCCGACTGTCAGAAGGACATCCCCACGCGCATGCCGGAAGCCTCCGAGATGAAATGGACGCCAAGTGCAGTCTATAGCCACATCACCACCAACGAGACCATCTCTGGCGCTCAGATCAAGGAACTGCCCGAGACCGGTTCGCCGCTGGTCGCCGACATGTCGTCGGACATCCTTTCCCGTCCGCTGGACTACACCCGCTGCACGATGATCTACGCGGGTGCGCAGAAGAACCTCGGGCCATCCGGTGTCGCGCTGGTCGCGATCCGCAAGGACTTTGCCGAAACGGGGAACATCTCGCTGCCGGCGATGCTGCGCTACCAGACGCATATCGAGAGCAACTCGCTCTACAACACGCCGCCCTGCTTCAGCATCTATATGCTCTGCCTGACGACGCGCTGGCTGAAAAAGGTTGGGCTGGAGAATCTCTTCAAGCAGAACCGCGATAAGGCACAGTTGATCTACGACGTCATCGACGCATCGAGCTTCTACCGCGGCACCGCCAAGAAAGAGTGCCGCTCCGACATGAACGTCACCTTCCGTCTGCCGACCGAAGAACTGGAAACGCTCTTCATCAAGCAGGCGTCCGACGCGGGCATGAAGCAACTCAAGGGACATCGTTCCGTGGGCGGCATCCGCGCTTCGATCTACAACGCCTTTCCGGTCGAAGGTGTCCAAGCGCTGGCCGCCTTCATGAGGGACTTCGAAGCACGCAACGGCTGATCTGATTACTGCACTTAGTCGGTTACACTTCGTCGCGTACACTTCGTCCAAAACTTTTCGTCGAAACTCTTCGTCGCGTACACTTCGTCGCTGGTACAATCGACCAAGTGTTGAGATTAAGTGTGTCTCCGCGCACAGCACGGAGAGAAAGCAGTGCCGCGACCCGCGCACAGCGCGGCTCTTGTCACCGCACTCCAGATTTCGCAGTGCTCTGCGAGGGAACCTGAGACCAACCTTCCGCGCAGCGGAAGGCGGCTCGTGGGGACACTCGCCCTTCAACCTTCGCGTCTTCGCGCCGTCGCTTGAAACAACCGAGCAGCGCTTTTACTCTCAAGATTGCGAGCCACTACGTGGTCGCAATAGGAGATGTTGACTCGCGCCCCGCGACATGCGACTTGCGGCCAGCCCAGCTCTCCAAAAAATCTGTGCTAATCTGTGGATAAAAAACGCTCAATTTTCAGCGGGCAGGGACGGCCGTTGCTTCTCGCCCACCACGCGATGCGCCACACGCTGCAACACCTTGGCATCTGCGGCTGACACACCTTTGGGCACGAAGGTGTTGCCGACCACGCTCTCGCCGTAAAAGAACTCGAACCAGACACAGCCCAGCAGATACTCGCCCTGCGCGTTCGCGTGAAACTTGTCGGCCCCCAACCGGAATGTGCCGCTCTTGGGATCTTTGCGCCAACTGTAACCGCAGTGTAGCGCACGCTTCTCGGCCGGCAACGTAGGATAAACTGCCGTCTTGGGATCAAATGCCGGATCGGGCACGAACGGCCCCCATGCCGGATCACGCCGTGCTGCCTCCATCGCATCGCCGCTCGGAATCAACCGGAACCCCTTAGCCTGACCAAACGCATCGTAAGCCGTGCGCACCTTGCGGTACATGTCATCCGTCGAAACGAATCTTTTTGTCCCGCCGACCGGGTGGTCATCGCGATAGGCCCAGGTCTGATGCACCACGATCTCGGCATCCGGCGCGTATTTGCGGATGATCGCAATCAGCCGGTCAGCCCCCGGCTGGTAACTTTCTGGAATCGGTGCTTTGTGGCTCACCTGCTGGATGGTCACGTACGCCCACTTCTCTTGCTGCAACAGTTCCTGCAAGCTCTTCTTGCCGGCGTAAGGGCGTCCCTGAGGATCGGCGGGATCCTTTTCAAAAGCCTCCGCATGCCGCACGTGGCGGTCGAAATCGCATCCGCCGATCATGGCGTGCCCCACTATTGCTTCATGACCTGCCGCCGTCACAATCTCCTTGAAGTACCGCAGCGCGTTGTTTGAAAAGCTGTTGCCGACTGCCAACAGCTTCACGCTCTTGGCGTCAGCCGTCCCACAGACCAACCCCACCAACACTGCAATCACCGCTATGCCATATCGTCGCATCGTCCCCATCCCTCCGTTTTTAGCGCATCTCAAGTGAGGTTGCGCTTGGCCGCTGCCATCATCTGCCGCATCAATGCGCGCCGGTCCTGCCAAGTATCGCGCAACGAGCCGATCCGGATTCGCTGACGGAACTGGTCGAGTTTCATCCGCGCCACGGGTGTGACGCGCACGCGGACAGGCCGTCCCGGCTCGAGGCAAAAGAAGTTGTCATCGTACCACGCATCCAGGCCACCCAGCGAGATCCAGACCCAGAGCGCCGGGTGACGGCTCGTGAGAATCACGGCAAAGCTGTTGTCATCCCACACGCGGATCTCAGCCCGTATCCGCGGCGACTGCGAATTCAATTCGCGCCACGCACAGAAAGGCACGACCTGCCACGCCACAGGATTGCCCTGCTCGTCGGCCAGGTAGAGCCAGAGCAAAAGATTGGCCGCACCGTGCTTACGCAGCGTCTCGCCGACTTTGACCGTCACCGGCTTCGTACGTGAAGTCGCCTTGAGCGTGACTTTTTTGGTGCCTTCGAGAACCGTGGAGCCTTCCATTTGCGTCATGCGCCACTGCACCTCACCCTTGAAAGGCTTGGCGCCATCATTGAAAGCGAACACCTCCACCGTCGCCCCCTGACGACGCCCTGCAAGGGTCAACGGGGCAAAAAAGCGACGTGCCGCAAAGTGTAGGGCCTTCCACCGACCGCCTGCGTCCACCGACGAGCAACTCGCCGTGGGCCAGCAGTCATTGAGATGCCAAAAGATCGCCCCGCCCTGTCCGTCATCCGTCTCGCAACGCCCACGCATGACCTGCTGCTCGACGGCCAGCGCCTGCTGGATTTGGCTCAGCCACAGTGTGTTTTCAAAACCGAACGGCATCAGGAACTCATCCACGCAGGTAGCGAAAATGCGCTTGGCACCGTCCGCCGGCGACATGTGAAACAGGCTGGTGGGATGCGACACATTACGTTCGGGCTCGCTGAGATAAGCGGCTGCGGCGCGCGGCTCAGGAAATGCGGGGAGGCTTTGAAAGTCCGGGCACCCGCCCATAGAAAACGGATCGTGCGCTATCGGTGGCAGGCATGGCCGACTGGAATCCTCGCGCTTCACCGCTTCCTCGACCGTCTTAACATACGCGGCGTGTATACCCTTCCCGCCGTCATCCCCACAGCACCACATCACCACCGCGGGATGGTGGTGCAGTCGCTGGATCACACCGGCCACCTCACGCGCACAGGCAGCAAGCGTCTCGTCGTCCGGCTTTTCCGACTGCGCCTCGCAGAGCATCATGTCTTGCCAAACGCAGACACCGTATTCATCACACAAATCGTAAAAGGCTTCATTCTCATAGATACCGCCGCCCCAAACGCGCAGGCAGTTCATGTTGCCGACCGCCGCCGCCTTGACGAGGCGCGCATACTCCACGCGCGTCAGGCGCGCAACGTAAAGGTCGGCCGGCATCCAACTCGCGCCTTTCAGAAACATCGGCATCCCATTGATGAAAAAGCGCCGCACGACCTCGCCCCGCACTTTCTTTTCTTCCATGCGGAAGTCGCGCAACCCGATACGTCTCGGGATGTGCTCGTGGCATGTGCGTCCCGTCAGCACATCGACCGTGACCTCATATAACGGCTGATCACCCATGCCGACCGGCCACCAAAGCTGTGGGTTTTTGACCGGAACATTCAACGACAGACGGTCCACATTTAGAATGTCTCGCGCCTCGTGAAGGATATTGCCCTTGTAGCAGACACGGACCAAAACCTCAAGGTGCATCTCAGGACGGAAGCGCTCCGCTTCCACCGCCACAGTCAGGCCGACCTCCCCCGTAACGGAGTGATCTTGCAGAATGGTCACTTGATGCACACGCACGTTGGAGAACGCCATCACGGAGACATCGCCACAGATTCCGACCGTCTCCGATTTGGGCTGCCAAAGGCCGAGCGATGACGACACTTGGCGACGCAAGGGTTGGTCTGTAGCGGCTGCAAACACCACGGTCAGCTTGTTTTTACCGGGCTTGATGATCGTCTTCACATCGTACTCCAGCGGCTCGAAAGCACTCGCCGAACATCCAAGCTCCGTATCGTTAAGCGACACCACCGCGCGCCCGTCAAGCCCTTCAAACCGCAGCACCACGCTGTCGTAGTCCGAAAAATCCTCAGACACGAAAACTTTTTCGTAAACCCACGCGCTTTCGCACACGCGCGACATGTTCTCAAGCGCCATGCCCGGAATCGGGTCTTCAATCTCTTGCGCTGTCAGAAGGTCAGCGTGTATACAGCCCGGCACCAACGCCGACAGGCTCTTCTTCGAACCTTCCTTTCGCACACTCCAGTCGCCTGTCAAATCAATTCGTCTCATCGCACCATCCCATCTGTGCCACATTTGATACTCATAGGTGCATTGTCGCAGACCCCATTGCTAAAGTCAATCCATCAACCAAAACCAGATTGCGGTGGATATTTCGAAACGAGAGCGGTATCATGCAAACATGAATCTGACAGAAAAGACACTTGGCACGCGGCGTGTGTTTGAAGGGCGTGCACTGGTCATTGATGTGGTGGACATCGAGCTTCCTGATGGACGGCGGTCGATACGCGAGATTGTACGGCATCGTGGTGCCGCCGTCGTCTTGGGCCAGCGCCCGGACGGTTGCTATGTGCTGGTCCGACAATACCGCAAGGCCATCGAACAGGCGTTGCTGGAAGTGGTAGCGGGCGGCCTAGAGGAAGGTGAAGATCCCGACACGGCTGCACGACGCGAAATGGAGGAGGAGAGCGGATACGAAGTGATCTCGCTGAAAAAAATCGGGATGATTGTTCCGTGTCCCGGTTATTCGGAAGAGCACCTGCATCTGTACTACGCGCGCCTTTCGCAAGAGCCGCGCACACAACGTCTGGATTCCGATGAAAACCTCGAACCTGTAGTAATGACCGCTGAAGCGCTTGACGCGGCCTTGGACGCAGGTGAGTTGATCGATGGCAAAAGTGTTGCGATCTGGCTGATGTGGCGTCGCATGTGCGCGATGGAAGACGGAGCACAAGAGGTTAGGGCGGAATGAATACGACGCGCTCACCCCTACTCACGTTGGCGTTGCTCGCCATGGTTCTGTTTCTGGTGTTTCAACTCCGCGAAGCACGACACATGCGTGTCGTACAGAAGACGTCTCCGACCGCTGACGCGCGCACCGAGCCGTCCAGCCGGAGCAACCGCGAAACCGAGGCTACCCTTGTCTACAAGCGTGTCTCGCCCTCGGTGGTCGCGGTCGCTAACAACGCATTGGTGCGGCGCGGATTCTTCTTCGATTTCCAAATTTACGAGGTGCCGCAAGGCGCTGGGTCCGGCTTCGTATGGGACAAGAAGGGACATATCGTCAGCAACTACCACGTAGTACATCAGGCCAACAGGCTGACCGTCACCTTCCCGGACGGCACGCAGTACGACGCGAAATTGGTGGGCATCGCACCAGACTATGACTTGGCCGTACTCAAAATTGATGCGCCGCCCGACCGGCTCGTGCCTGTGGAAGTGGTGGCATCGCGCGACCTTGAGGTCGGCCAGCAGGTCTACGCCATCGGCAATCCCTTCGGTCTCGACACCACCCTCTCCTCCGGTATTGTCAGCGCATTGGGGCGCACCATCACTTCGATGACCGACCGTAAGATCCACGACGTGATCCAGACCGATGCGGCGATCAACCCCGGCAATTCGGG
>LSQX01302263.1_pt1 | contig 26527 bp, 25 predicted proteins | sample 654561 | NCBI WGS metagenome assembly LSQX01 (sample SAMN04489861, study PRJNA283612) | anaerobic digester metagenome | isolation source: 4 biogas reactors fed with cattle manure at either 37C or 55C with and... | place: Denmark: Kongens Lyngby | collected 2014 | reverse complement strand
CATCAACTCCGTTGAGATAGGTGTTTATTTTACGTGCATTTCTGTCAAAGCCGATGACCTTTATTTTTTTTGCGAACTCTATAGCCAGGGGCATGCCAACATAGCCAAGGCCTACTACTGCTAAAGCTTTCTTACCTTCTAACAATTGCTGATATATACTCATATGTTTTTTTCCTCTCAATTAAATCTATCCGTTGCTTCACAGCGGCTAATGAAGATTTTTCTGATTTATGTTATAAACATGATTATATCGGATCTATTCACTTTTTAAAAGCGTAGATTTATTGTTTATATGCAAAAATGGATAAGAAGCTCTTATCCATTTTCATATCTTTACATTATTCATCGGTTTTCTGGAGAGCATTGCATTTTAAGTTCTTTAATGTGTTTTCAGGTAATAACGGATGAACACGATGCATGCGCCCAATATCAGTGCAATAGCAGCTGCAATAGCAAGCAGCATTTTACTCTGACTCATATTCGAGATAAACTCTGACGGGCTATTTCTGGTGATCGCCTGATTAAACAGATTTGTGTCGTAATACTCTGTAACCGTCTTGTTTGTAACATCAATCCAATATTCAATGCGTTCCTTTATGACCGGTATGTATGCATTCACATCTTCTTCGGCTGCAGCTTTACTGGCGGCGTCAACTGTATCATTCAGAAGCTTGTCGATTTCCTGCTGATAATGAAGCATCATGACCTGGCTTTTCTTTGCAGCCACCCCTGCATCCACATATTGCTGGGTTAAGGTGTTGTAATATTGATCTGTTTCATCAACATTCAGGAAACCTGTGCCGTCAGTACCTGTCGACATCATGGAGGCAAACACCAGTTTCTGATCCTTCTGATATTTTTGTATGATATCTGTAAGGAGTGCTGCTTCGTCATTCTTTTGTTTCATGGTTAATTCTTGTTGTTTAATTTTATATTCATACAGTTTGATGAGCTTTTCCTTGTTTTTTGTCAGGTTGTATGCTCCAATAATTGAATCCAATCTTCCCAGATCCACCTGCTGAATTATCGAAATGGATTCCATAATATCGCTGAAGGAAAGTCCTGTTTCAACAGAGCGGAAGTTGTTTCCGTTTTCTTCGTTAAGTTTTGAACTCAAATAATTCTTGAAAATATCTAATTGGTTATGGATAACAGTGGAAATTTCGGGATAATCATATTCATCATACTCTACAGGTTGAATAGCACTAGCAAGTACAGACATGTCTGAATAGGTCTTGTAAAAATACTGCTGATATTGTTTTACAACTTCATCTACAATTTGCTGGGCAAACTGTTGAGAAATACCCAGTTTCCTTGTTACTGTAAAACCAATGATGTATTTATTCGGATAATATATGTACTCCTGCAAAGAATTTATGTTTCCCTTGATATCTTCTTCCAGCCTTTTAATGTTTTCTGTTACATTACCAGGTATCACGGGAGTAATACTTATGTTCTTTCTCAAATCATCTGATGAAATATTATGCTGATCCAGTTGCAATGTTCTGATAACCTGATCCAGAACTACAGGAGACTTAATCATTGACACATCCATATTCTTGCCATTGGGATCAAGACCCTTTTCTATTCCTTTATAATTGAAGGAGATGATTGTTTGGATGTTCCCTATTTCCGGTGAAAAGAACATAATGTAGAGGAATGAAATGAGAATCGCTGCAATAACTAAAGAACCTATAATCCATTTGCCCTTTAATAAAACGCGTAAAACTTCTGCAAGAGATATCTCCTCTTCCTGAATACCCTCTTCCGGTCTTTCTTCCTGTCTTAAGATTACCTCAATTTTGTCATTCGCCAGCAAATTCTCCATGTTGCACGTTACGCCGGTTAGTTGCCGACATAACATCCCTCTCTTTCTATTTGACTCCTTATTTCTTGATACAAAAACATAATATTATATTTATTTCGACATTAATCAATATAACACAATATTACATTTGTATCAAGTATTATCCATAAACAAAACATTACAAAAAAGTAAAGGAGAAACCTGCTTTTATTGTGCCATTTTATATGTTGGAACCAATATCCTTACATATTCCTTGATCTCCTGGTGATTTGAGGTTTTATATATTTTTGAACTTAAAACTTCCAATTCTCTTTTTAGCATTTCATAGTCTGTGTATAAAGGCTTTGCAACGAATATTTTATTATGTTTTGTAGTCTTCAGCCCTTCTTCATTCATCAGAAGCTCTTCATACAGCTTTTCTCCCGGTCGAAGCCCGGTAATCTCAATGTCAATGTCTTCATATGGTTCAAACCCGGATAATCGAATCAAGTTTTTCGCAAGTTCAATAATCTTGACAGGTTGTCCCATATCAAGCACAAAAATTTCGCCGCCCTGAGCCATGGAACCTGCTTGAATGACCAGCTGTACTGCTTCAGGTATCGTCATAAAGAACCTTGTAATATCCGGATGAGTAACTGTAACCGGTCCCCCTTGTTCAATTTGCTTCTTGAAGAGGGGTATAACACTTCCGTTGCTGCCTAAAACATTCCCAAAGCGAACAGCCACATATTCTGTTTTACTCTTTGTATTCAAAGATTGAATAATCATTTCCGCGATGCGTTTAGTAGCCCCCATTACGTTGGTTGGGTTTACTGCCTTGTCCGTCGAGATAAGAACAAAACGCTCCGTTCCATACTTATCCGCACAATGAGCAACATTCCAAGTACCAAATACGTTATTCTTTATTGCTTCGTCGGGATGGTCTTCCATTAATGGAACATGCTTATGTGCGGCTGCATGAAAGACAATATGTGGTTTGTATTCATGAAATATTTCTGTTAACCGTTGCATCTCACGAACATTTGCAATGATGGGTATAATATCAAGCTCAGGGTGTTTTTTTGTTAGTTCATTCAGGATATCATACAGATTGTTTTCGTAATTAGGGCTTGCTTAACGGGAATAAAACCCGCATAAATACTGGCTTTCAGACTGGTTTTGTAGTATAATAGTGCATATAAAGTAGTAATTATTCTTAAAAAAGTATGCACGTGGGAGTAATAAAAATGTACAAAAGCAGCGAAAAACAGATAATGATATCGGATGACTTTTTCCTTCCGTTTGGTGGCAAGCTTAATAAAGAAAATAGATGGGTAAAACTAGCAAGCTTTATTCCGTGGTGGGAATTTGAAGACAAATATGTCGATAACTTTAAATCATCAAATACAGGTGAAGAGGCCTTCTCGGTACGGGTGGGGTTGGGCACGCTCATAATAAAAACAAGACTTGCTATTTCTGATGAAGAAACTGTGAATCAGATTGCTGAAAACCCCTATCTTCAATATTTTCTGGGGTTCGCTCAGTTTATTGAAAGAAAACCCTTTGCAGATTCGCTCATTACCCACTTTAGAAAACGTTTCAGCCCAGATATTCTTAATGAGGTTAACGAGAGAATCGCTGCTATCGCCATAGAAAATGTAAGCAAAGATGATAATGAGCAGAAAGGACCTCCAAGTTCTTCGGGAAGACAAGATGAACCAGAGGAAGATGAAGGTGTCAATTGCAGAAAATCCGGTAAGATAATTCTGGATGCAACCTGTACACCTGCGGACATCCAATATCCTACAGATGCAAGATTATTGAATGAAGCCAGGGAGAAGTTGGAGGAGATTATTGATATTCTACATGAACCAGAAAAAGGATTAAAACGGAAAGCACGTACATACCGACAAAAAGCGCATGACAGTTATATTGCATTTACAAAGCAACGAAAGCCGAAGCCGGCTGTAATACGAAAAATGAAAGGCAAGCTTTTAAGATATATTCGAAGAGATATAAAAATAATGGAAGCCTTGGTCAGGCGAAATGGGTTGGAATTACTGAATAAGCGTCAGTACAAGAACCTTCTGGTGATCCAGGAGCTATATCGTCAGCAACTTGAGATGTATGAAAATAGACAATACCGCATAGAGGACAGAATTGTTAGTATCAGTCAGCCGCATGTAAGACCGATTGTACGCGGGAAAGCATCTGCATCAGTTGAATTTGGTGCAAAACTTTCAGTAAGTGTTGTAAATGGGTATGTTTTTTCAGAAAAACTAGAATGGGATGCATATAACGAAAATGGAACATTGATTGATTCACTCGAAAGGTATAAAGAAAAGCGTGGATTCTATCCGGAAGCTGTTTTAGCAGATAAGATATATAGAACACGGGAAAACCGGGATTTCTGTAAAGCAAGGGGAATCAGACTGAGCGGACCAAAGCTTGGGAGAACGACAGAGGAAGAGAAAAAAGATGCTAAAAAACAGGCTTATCGAGATTCTTGTGAAAGGAATGAAGTAGAAGGTAAGTTTGGGACAGGAAAAAGAAAATACACGATGGATTGCATTATGGCAAAACTCAAGGAAACAAGCGAATCAACTATAATACTAAACCTCATTGTGATGAACTTGGAAAAGAAGCTCCAGCTTCTTTTGCGCAAATTTATATACACTCTTTTTATGCTTAAAAAACATCAAACAAGATGGTTTAAATTGGTATTTTTGAGGTTATAAAATTTGAAGGGATTCCCGTTAAGGAAGCCCTACCATAGTCAAATGTCATCCCCGGTGAAAACAAGGAAATTCCGAAGAAATGGTTCATCTTTTGTTGATTCTCTTTCCATACCACGGGGTAATAATTAATATATAAAGGGGAGAAGGATGCCAGCTTTTCATTTTCGTTTACAAACCATTTTAAATATTAAGATCCAGATGGAAAAAAGCACAAAAAACGAGCTGGGCATTGCTGTACAAAAATTGGAGCTTCAAAAAAGGATCCTGGCAGAAATTCGGGCTGAAGCTGCCGAACAGGAGGAAGAATACCGAAAAGAGAGCACTGCCGGCGTTATTCTGGCAAAGCTGAAACAACGGATGGAATATATATCACTGTTGCACCAAAAAGACATCATGCAGCAGCAGAGGGTTAACGAAGAAATCAAAAATGTCGATATAGTTAGAGAGAAACTCATTGAAATGATGAAGGACAGAAAGGTTCTGGAAAAGCTGAAGGAAAAGGAACTTGCCGGGTACAGGAAGGAGCAGGAAAAAGCAGGGCAGCTGCTGGTGGATGAATTGATCAGCTTTAAGGAATCCAACAAACCGGTTGATGATAAGGCCTAAATCAGGAGAAAAGCATGGCACAAAAAAATAATACGAAGGAAAAGGCCCCCAAAACGCAGGGAAGCGATAAGAAGGGTGAATCGGACGGCTTGCTGCACGGATTGCTGACGGTATCATTGTCCATCCTTATCGTTCTTGTGGTATTTGGCGGGGCTTTTTATTATGTTCTTAAAAACAATATTTATGGGCTTGGTGAACAATTTCGTCCCAGCCTGGAAAGAATACCCGTGTTGAAGCTGGCATTGCCCGCGCTCCCTGCGTCAGCGGACCCGTATGATCCAAAACACCTTACACAAAAGGAGCTGTTGGACCACTACAATTACCTTCGCGGTGTGGAGTCCGATTTGAAAGCACAGCTTGAAAGTACTGCGGCACAAGTTACAGCCCTGGAGGGTGAAAAAAAGCAATGGAAAGATTTGAAGGATGAAGCCGAAGCCATTCGTTTACAAAATGAAAATACAATGAAACAGATCGAGCAGCAGCTGGCTGAAATCGAAGCGGATAAAAAGGAATTGACCAGGCTGATTGCCGCAGGAAACAAGGAAGCTTTCCAACAGTATTATGAAAAGATCGATCCGCAAACCGCAAAGGAAATCTATGGAGAATTGGCCAAAGAGGATGTTGTCAGCCAGGAGTATAAAAACCTGGCAAAGCCTTATCTGGAAATGGAACCTGCCAACGCCGCAACTATCCTCACCGAGCTTGCCGCAAGCGACATGCCGATGGTGGTAAACCTGTTGGGGGCCATGAAAGCCGACTTGGCAGCCGAGATCGTTGAAAACATGGAACCAAAGTTTGCGGCAGAGCTGATGAAAAAGGTGGCAGAACAAAGGCTTGGGAATTGAGGAACGAAAACATTTTTCTTGTATAGTTCCATCATATAAACAGTGCTATCAATAACATCCATAATAATAACGAGGCCCGACGTCCCCCACCTTTATAGGTGGCGGGTACCGATTACCTTAATCAGGCGGCGAGNNCTCGATATAACAGTGTGTTGCGATTACAAGCAATCGCTTCCGTTGTTATAAAAATCATGATGTGAAAGGAGGTGAGAAATATGGTAATTATCAATCAACAATCAAGCTTTCCATTTCTGAAGGCCGACACCACATTGCAGGAAGGGAAGGAAAGAACCGCTGGTACAGACAGCTTCCTGTCATACCTTGATAAAAGCCGGAGCAAACCTCTGCAAACTATTGACAATTCACCGAAATTAGCCGAAAGAACCACAAAACCACTAAAGCGCAACATAATGACCGCAGGTAAGGATGAAACCGTTATAAAGACTGAACCATCCGAAGTGCCGGTCGAATCGAAACAACTTAACGAAACCCAGCCGGAAACAAACAGCGAACAGACTACCACAGCCGATGTTGAAGTATTGAAGGAAACAAAGGCGATGGTTGAAGCAATGCCGGAAAAGACCGAAGAGGATAAGGGTCCGGAGGATGCAGAAAGTCAGGCTCCGCAGTTTGAACAGACACAAAAGGCCGAACAGCTGCTTGCTGTCATGGATGAAATCATCAAAGTGCTGGAACAGGCGGCCACCCCAACACAGACCGTAAAAGAGGTAAGCAGTGACAATGCTTCTGGTGTTTCCTTACAACCATTGGATGCTGTACACGATGAACTTTCCAAACTGCTGGCGGATCTGACCGAGACAGCAGCACAGCTGGATGGAACAAAAACCGCCGCTAAAGCGATGGCTTTTGCCAGCAGGCTTCAGCAGTTTCTGGGGGAGGATTCTTTTGAATCGCTTGTTCAGGACGGGCTTGAAATCTCTGTCAGCAAAGTTGTCAGCTTTGAGGAACTGGCGGGTAAAATGTTAAACGAAGCTGAAAATGCGAAATTACATCTGGTTCAGACATCGCTGCAGGAAATTACGATACCCGCATTGAAGGCAGCAACCCCCAAAACAACTTTGGTATCGGAAGTCGCCATGGAAAGCGAAGAAAGCACCGTGCAGGTTCCGGAAGAAAAGGTTGCCGTAGTGGAAAATGCCAACAGCGGGTCATTGCAGGAAGAAGCAGAAAGCGGGTTGCAGGAAAAACCTCAGTTAAAAACCAGCTTCAGCAAAAAGACTGAGAGCGCAGCGGAGTTGAAGCCGCAAACCATGCATGAAGCAGCACCTGACGTGAAGATGCCCTTCACTGAACCCGTGGAAACAGTCAATACTCAGCCCGTGAAGCCGCAAAGCGTTTTAAAGGCTGATGTGACTGCGCAGATCGTCGAAAAGGCCGAAACCATGTTCCGGGAAGAGAAAACTGAAATGGTGATGCAGCTGAAGCCCGATAGCTTGGGAAAAATTTCTTTGAAGGTCGTTCATGAGCGCGGAGAAATCATCGCAAGGTTCGTGGCTGAAACTGAGCAGGTGAAAGCTATTTTGGAAGGCAATATGCAACTTCTGAAGGATTCACTGCAAAAGAGCGGTGTCATGGTTCAAAGCCTGGAGGTTTCAGTGGGACAGCAGGGCGGCGATCACCGCGGAAACCGGGACAGCAGAAACAATGAGGCAGCGCCTCCGGTTGAACCGAAAGCTTCAGCTATACAGCAAAGGGGTCTCAGGCAACCGGCATATGGATACGGCGGTACTGCGGCAGGCTATTATTCCAACGAATCATCCGAAATTGACCTGACTGCTTAAAAAGGAGGTGAAAAAGTGTCACAGGTAAGTTCAGTCAACCAAAACAATATCGATCAGATCATTGAGGCCCAGGAGGCAGCGAAATCCAGCAGGAACGTGGACAACAATCTGGGAAAGGATGCCTTTCTGAAGCTTTTGATCACACAACTGCAGCACCAGGATCCGCTGGAACCGATGGAGGATCAGGACTTTATCGCCCAGATCGCCCAGTTCAGCTCTTTGGAGCAGATGCAGAACCTGAACAGCTCGTTTTCCTATTCGATGGGTTTCTCATTAATGGGTAAATACATCAGTGCCGCTATAACCAATGAGACCGGGAAGGTGAAGCAGGTGGAAGGTGAGGTTTCCGCTGTTCGTTCAGAGGCTGGAGTGGTGTACCTGGTGGTGAACGGCGAAGATGTACCCATCGATAAGATTACCAATGTTTCCGAAACACCGATGGGAATCCAGGGGATGGAGCTTGAAAAATACAACAACCTGATCGGCTTGTTAAGCACGGCAAAAACCATCCTGACTAACAAAGACGGACCCTTTGAGTTGGAGGGCATCATTGCGAAAATCCTGAAGGGCTCCGATGGAATTTATGCTACCCTGGACGAAGTTGTTCTCACCGTTTCAGATCTTCAAAAGGATGCATTTAACAGCATTGAAGAATATCTGGAAGGCATGCAGGGCAGAGAGGTTCTGTTACAGGCCAAAGATGCAAAAACAGGGCAGAATGTTGAGATCACAGGTATCTTGAGACAAGGCGAAAAGGATGAAAGCACGGGCAATTATAACGTCATTCTCGACAGTGTTGTCGTACCCGTAACAGACATTGAATCCACCCGGAAAATCGATCTGGTTTCCACCGAGCAGCAGCTTTTGGCGGAAATTCTGAAAACCCTCAGGGGGTTGGAAGAGAGAAATCCAGGCCTGGAAGCTGGAACAGATGCCATTGAAAGCACAGGGGAAACACAGGACACAGAAAGTGTAAATGATACAGAGGAAATGTCAGACGGCTCAGCGCAGGCAGCCGAAACCGGAGGTGATGGCTGATGGTATACAACAACAGGCCCATTATACAGGCTCCCCCCGTCAAGACAGGCAGTGAAGTACAAAACAGGCCCAAAACTCAACCTTCAGGCAGCTTTGCAAACATCCTTCAGGACAAGCTGGACAAGGATGTAAAAATCTCAAAGCATGCTCAAACACGGATGGAGCTGCGCAAGGTGAACCTGACTGAAGCGCAGAGGGAAAAGTTGGCAAGCGCTATCGACAAGGCGAATGCGAAGGGGGTCAGGGATACACTGATCGTCATGGAGCGCATGGCGTTTGTCGTGAACGTTAAGAACCGAACCGTCATCACAGCCATGAACAGCACAGAAATGCGTGAAAATGTCTTTACGAATATCGACGGAGCTGTTTTTGCAGATTAGGAGACGTTCAGAAAAGCGGACCATTACCTCACTTTATAACCAACAATGGCTCTGAGTATGGTTAAGTTTTCAAAAAGGAACTACCGATATATTGATTAAGGGTTGATACAGCCGGACCCGACGGGAGGCTGGCCGTTTCGGACTGACTGAAGAAACGGTAAACCCAGGGAGGGTATTACTATGATGAGATCCATGTTTTCAAGCGTTTCAGGCTTGAAATCACATCAGACAAGAATGGACGTAATCGGTAATAATATCGCAAACGTGAATACCATTGGCTACAAAGCCAGCCGAACCACATTTGCGGAAATTTTTGCCCAGACCATGGCTGGGGCTGGTTCACCAGACCCGAGTACTGGAAAGGGCGGTACCAATCCATTGCAGATTGGGTTGGGGCTGAATGTTAGTTCAGTTGATACGCTGATGGGTCGCGGAAGCCTGCAGCGTACCGACAGCCCCACCGATTTATCCGTTGAAGGAGAAGGGTTTTTTATTGTCCGGGCCGGCAGAGAAGGAACACCGCATTTTACACGAGCCGGCAACTTTTCCATAGACAAGCTGGGAAACCTTGTGACATCACAGGGTATGAACCTGCTTGGATGGCAGAAGTATGACGTGGACAATGATGGAAACTATATTTTTGATACACAGGAAGAGATCAAACCATTAAACATGTTTGAGGATGAATACAATCTGAACAAACGAATCATCGCCGCTCAATCCACAACCCAGGCGGTACTGGCTGGAAACCTGGATGCCACTAAAGCACCTGTTGGTGGATTTACCGGCAATTCGATCAACGGAGGTGCCGCGCAAACCATTCCCGACACAGTGAATGCTGCGGGTGCAGCCGGGTCTGACGGCATCCCCGACAACGGCAACGCAAACGAGGATCCTCATTTTATCGTACCGCTAACCGTGTTTGATGCGTTGGGAAATGAGTATAAGTTAAATGTTAATTTCTGGAAGAATTTTACCGAAACTACCGGGACACCTGCTGTGACCACCACAACCTGGTTCTATTCGGTTGATGGCAGCAACACCGCCACTCCAACCAACGCAACAGGGTTTATCCAGTTTAACAGTGAAGGTAAGATTATGTCGAATGATCCAGCCAATTATAATGTAGAACCGATGATTACGTTAACGCCAAATGCCGAAGTAGGTGCCTCACCTTTCACTTTTGAGCTGAACTTTGAAAAACTGTCCATGTATGCCGACGACAGCTCGGTAAAGCCCACTCAGGTGGATGGATACGCACCGGGAACCCTTACATCTTTTAGTATTGGCAGCGACGGCGTTCTTACCGGTGTTTACAGCAATGGCCGCCAGCAACCCCTCGGTTTGGTTGCGTTAGCCGTTTTTGACAACGCGGCCGGGCTGCAAAAGGCAGGAAGCAATCTGTTCCTGCCAACATCCAATTCGGGTGATTTTTCAAGGGCATTAAAGCCCGGAACCGAAGGTGCGGGCAGCTTGAACCCCGGTACGCTGGAAATGTCCAATGTAGACCTGGCTCAGCAGTTTACCGAAATGATCGTTACCCAAAGAGGCTTCCAGGCGAACAGCCGCATTATGACCACAGCGGATGAAATCCTCCAGGAGCTTACCAACATGAAACGTTAATTTTGTTTTATCCAGGGTTTTACCTGGTAAAATCCGACAGGAGTGACCCGAAACTCAATGAATGAAGACCGGTTCCCAGAAACCGGGACCGGTTTTCATTCAATTTGTTCATCCTCTTCTCCTCATTTATACCGGCTCTGTTTTTCACTGGGGGTAGATGATGAAGCTGGTCTGTGAAAGGGGTGAAGGTATGATCGAGGTTTCAAGGCTGAATAAAAAAACTTTTATTTTAAACTGTGACTGGATAGAAACAGTGGAAGCGACACCCGATACCGTAATAACCCTGACGAATGGTAAAAAGTATGTAGTTGTTGAAAAGGTTGAAGAGATCATTGATAAAGTGATAGAATATAAACAAAAAGTATTTAACCGTCTTATTGTGTAATTTCACAGGGATGTGAGGTGTTCCTTTTGGAAGGAAAGAGCATTTATACAATTTTATTGGCTATTATTGCGGTGCTAACGCTGGCATTGGCGGTGCTGATTATTTTTCTGTTCATTTCCTATAACCCCAATCAGCAGGCTCAAACCGTTACGCCGCCAACAAACGCGCCTATCACCGAGCGTGTGGTGGCAGACGATGAAATGCTGGAATTCAAGCTTTTTGAAGGCAAGGAAAAAATGTTTGCGCTCAAGGGTGAAAAGGAGAATCCCGACTCCATCGTAATGGTGTCTGTCACGATTAAATGTGACGCAGGCGCTAAAAAGAAGAGGGAGGAAGAGATTACGGCCAAGGTCAATGGCTACATCTCAGAAATGGAGGAATCGGTTGGAGATTATTTCGCAGCAATGACCCTTACACAGGCCAAGGAGTTGGAAACCCGCTTCAAGGCCCGGGATGATTTGTTGAACACTTTCAATGAGATCCTCAATGCAAACAAGCAGGAAAAGGAAAAGATCGTTTACAGGGTTACCCTGCAAATGTTCCCGCAATAGATTCTACTAAAGGGGGGAATTCAACCCGTGGGAGACATTCTTTCCCAAAATGAAATAGATGATTTACTGGCGCAGCTAAGTACCGGGGAGATCAACGCCCAGGAATTCAAAAGAGAAACCGCCGAAAAGAAGATCAAGGAGCATGACTTCAAAAGACCCAGCAAATTTGCAAAGGATCATTTGAGGACCATGCAAATCATTAATGAGAATTACGCGAGGCTTATCACGAATTTTCTTTCGGGTTATCTGCGAACCCTGGTGCAGGTGGATGTAATCTCCATGGAAGCTCTTCAGTATTCCGAGTTTACAAATTCCATTGCCAACCCTGCCGTGTTGGGAATCATTAATTTTAGTCCCCTGCCAGGCAGTATTATCTTCGATTTTTCGCCGGCCATTGCTTACGCGCTGATCGAAAGAATCCTGGGCGGCAAAGGAAATGGGATTGAAAAAATCCGCGGGTTTACCGAAATAGAGATCGCTATTTTAATGCGCATCATCTCTCAGATGCTTACATTCATGCGTGAACCCTGGGAGAATGTCGCGCAAATCAGGCCCACATTGGACAGGATTGAAACCAACGCGCAGTTTGCCCAGATCATGAACCCTACCGAAATGATAGCACTGGTAACCTTCCAGACCAAGGTGGGGGAGGTTGAGGGGCTGATGAACCTGTGCATACCCCATATGGTTGTTGAACCGGTCATGTCCAAGCTCAGCACAAAAATATGGTTCTCGATGATTGAAAAGGGAACTACCGAGGAAACAAAGAAATCGTTGCAGATAAAGGTAGAAGATACAAGGGTTCCACTCATTGCGATCCTTGGCAGGACAGAGCTGATGGTTTCCGACTTTTTACAGCTGCAGACAGGAGATGTCCTGTCTTTAAGAACATCGGTGGATGGCGAAATGGAAGTGATGGTCGGAGATTTACATAAATTCAACGCGAAACCTGGTGTAAAGAATAAGAAAACAGCGGTGAAGATCACACAGGTTATCACAAGGGAGGATGATTAGATGGGCGACATGTTATCACAGGCTGAAATAGATGCGTTGCTCAGCGGCGCGCTTACTGTGGATGACGAACCACAGTCTCCCGGCCCCGTTGGAAATGTGGTTTTGACTCCAACCGAAATTGATGCTTTGGGTGAAATCGGGAACATCAGCATGGGAACTTCGGCCACCACGTTGTATACCTTATTGGGGCAGAAGGTCACGATTACCACCCCCAAGGTTTCGATCACAACCTGGGAAGAGCTTTCCAGGCAGTATCCCGAGCCCTATGTTGCCGTTAAGGTTCAATATACAAATGGCCTGAGCGGGGACAATTTGCTGGTGATGCAGGAGCAGGATGTGAAAATCATCACCGATCTGATGATGGGTGGAAGTGGCCAGGTCGATCCCCACACAGAACTGTCTGAGTTGCATTTAAGCGCTATCAGCGAGGCTATGAACCAAATGGTCGGTTCAGCGGCCACTTCACTGTCCTCCATGCTTGACAAGCGGGTTGATATTTCTCCGCCTGAATCGGTGCTGATCGATCTTTCAAAAGATATTGGCGGTATTGCATTTGAGGAAGGAAAGCAAATTGTAAAGATAGAGTTCTCTTTAATCGTGGGCAACCTGATCGACAGCCTGATCATGCAACTGCTGCCCCTCAGTTTTGCTCAGGAGCTGGTCGCAAACCTGTACAATAAAGGCAGCGGTTTGCCCGAGGAACCCAAGCCGGCCGTTGCGGCAAAACCAGCCCCAAAACAGGCACCGGCACCCGAGCCGCGTCCCGCTCCATACCAGCAGCAGGCGGCACCGCAACCACAGCCGCAGCCCATGAACAACCAGCCCACTGCCTATGGGTATGGCTATCAAATGCCGTACATGCCTCAGCCTCAGCATCAACAACCCCCTGTCAATGTTCAACCCGCGCAGTTCCAATCCTTTGAAATGGTAGCTCCCGCGCTTGAAATTCAGAACATTGGCCTGTTGATGGATGTTCCGCTGCAGATTACCGTGGAATTGGGCAGAACCAGCAAGAAGATCAAGGAAATTCTTGAGTTTGGGCAGGGCTCTATTATTGAGTTGGACAAGCTTGCCGGCGAACCGGTGGATATTCTGGTCAATGGCAAGAATATTGCCAAGGGTGAAGTAGTGGTTATCGACGAGAGCTTTGGTGTCAGAATAACTGATATTATCCATCCATCAAAAAGGCTTTGATTTACATAAGAATTCATTATATAATAAAGATACAGTGTATAAGGAGAGGGAGCAAGGTATGGCGAATATACTGATCGTTGATGATGCAGCATTTATGAGAATGATGATAAAAGACATTCTCTCCAAGAATGGCTATACGGTGATAGGCGAGGCCGAAAACGGAAACAAGGCCATCGAGAAATTCAAGGAACTAGCCCCCGATTTGGTGATCATGGACATCACCATGCCTGAGTTGGATGGCATACAGGCGGTGAAGCAAATTAAGGGGCTCAGTCCAGAGGCCAAAATAATCATGTGTTCCGCCATGGGCCAGCAGGCAATGGTTATCGAGTCCATACAGGCCGGAGCGCGTGACTTTATTGTAAAACCGTTCCAGGCTGAAAGGGTTATTGAAGCCGTTAAAAAGGTGGTTGGTTAAGAAAGGTACCCCATGTTTCTTGAATTGGCGGGATATGTCCTTATTTTCGGTGCAATTTTATATCTGGCGTATATTGCCTCTCGGATTGTGGGCAAAAAAACGTCAGCTTCAATGCAGTCCAGGCATATGCAGGTGATCGAGCAAATCAGCCTGGGCCTGGACAGAAGGTTGTTGCTAATACGGGTTGGTTCCGATTACTTTGTGTTTTTGTGCGGTAAAAAGGAGTTCAAACAGGTGGCCAGGGTAAACCTGGACAAGGAAGAAATCCAGGAGCAGGCAGAAGAAAAAAGTTCGGATTCGCCCGTTTTTGATTTCCGGCAAATTTTCGACAGGGTTGCTCACAACCAGAAAAACAAAAAGGAACCAATGAAAAATAACCCGGAAAACGATGAGCCCGTTGCAAAGAAGGATGTCCTTCAGCGCAACATCCGAAAGCTTGAGCAGTTACGGGAAAAAAGCTACGATAAGGAAGTATAATCGTTCATGTCTAAAAAGAAGAAGAAAATACTATTTCTAGCCGGTATTATTTTTATGATGGTTGTTTTCTGCACCGGCGTTTATGCAGAACCGGGCATCTCCATTTCCGATGAGGGGATTACCATCACCTCCACCGACGACCCGGAGGAAATCTCGAACAGCATCAAGCTGCTGCTCTACCTTACGGTGCTTTCCATCCTGCCATCCATTCTTATCATGATGACTTCCTTTACACGTATCATCATTGTGCTCTCCTTTCTGCGCAATGCCATGGGAACGCAGCAAATGCCTCCCAACCAGGTTCTTATCGGCCTTGCGCTGTTTTTAACGCTGTTTATCATGTCCCCCGTGTTAACCGATTTGAATGAACAGGCCCTGAAACCCTTCTCGGATAATGAAATTACCATGGAACAGGCCATTGACAACGCATCCGGGGTCATGAAGGATTTTATGCTGAATACAGCCAAAACCCGTGAAAAGGATTTGGCATTGTTTGCAAACATCGCGGGAGTGGACGCGCCCGAGGACATCAACGATCTGCCCCTGACGGTGGTGATTCCCGCCTTTATCATCAGCGAGTTAACGGTGGCGTTTAGAATTGGGTTCATGCTGTATATCCCCTTTCTGGTCATCGATATGGTGGTAGCAAGCACCCTGATGTCCATGGGAATGATGATGCTGCCGCCGGTGATGATATCTCTGCCCTTTAAAATTCTGTTGTTCCTGCTGGTGGACGGCTGGAACCTGACAGCGGGAACCCTCATCCGTTCATTTGGTTAGTGTGCCCATGGGGAGGGTTCTTTTCGTCACAAAACATCTTTTTACCAAACGGCAAAACACATCTTTTTGCCAAACGGCAAAAAATGTGATGTGATGTGATGTGTCAAAAAGAGTTTTCCCGATGGACGCAAAAAGAAAGAAAGGTGTTCTGAATGGAGCAGCAAATCCTTGATACCGCACAGGATGCTGTGCTGACAATCATAAAACTGTCTGCGCCGCTTTTAGGGGTGGCGTTGATCGTGGGTCTGGCAATCAGTATTTTCCAGGCAACAACACAGATTCAGGAACAGACACTGTCGTTTGTGCCTAAGATTATTGCGGTTTTTTTGGCGCTTTTTCTTTTTGGCGCATGGATGATGACCACCATGAAGGAATTTACGTTAAGGATTTACGAGAATATCCTTCAGTTTATTTATTAAATGCCCTAAGACCCCTGCCTCATAGCGTATTTTTAGCCCTTTGGGCTAAAAAACGCGTGGCGGGGGATAAATCGATTTCTGCTTCAGTGGCGGGTATAATCCCCCACTGGAGGGGCTGGTCGCAAGCTTTGCTTGCTGCTCGCCCATGCAGCCTGGCATTTGATAAAATGCTCGCAGACCGTTCGTAACTATCAGAGATAGTTACGAACCAGTTGCACACAAAACGCGTAAGTCACACACAAAAACATTGATGTTTTTGCGTGTAGAAGGCGCTTTCAGCGCCCGCGTTTTGGCGCACAATTCGCGCAAGCGCTCATTGAATAGTGTGGTACCATCCCCATTGACACACGTTGATACAGGAGAATATCATGACCATACCACTGGATTTCCTGCTTGAGCTGTGGGACGTTTTTTTACTGATATTTGTGCGGATGACCGGGCTGTTCGTCGTATCTCCAATTTTTGGGCGGCAGAACATACCGGTTTATTTTAAGGTGGGCTTTTCCTTTCTTACGGCAATCCTTGTTACCTACAGTATTCCGGCACCGGATTTGGCTGCATATGACAGCCTGGCCGCGTTCATTTTCTTAATCGCCAAAGAGTTTCTGATCGGTCTTGTATTGGGGTATATCTCTTATTTGGTCATCACAGCAATTTACCTTGCGGGGCAGATGATCGACATGCATATCGGCTTTGGCATGGTCAGTGTTTTCGACCCCATGAGTAATATCCAGATCCCGGTTACCGCAAACTTTTATTTCATCCTCACGATGATGATGTTTTTAGCTATTGATGGCCACCATCTACTGATTTACACCCTCACCGACAGCTTTAAAATCCTGCCGTTGAACAGCTCCCTGGTCTTTGATAAAAGCTTGCTTGATTTTTTCATCACGGTTTTTACATCCGTATTTGTGATCAGCTTTAAGATTGCCGCACCGGTGACAGCAGCAATTTTTATTGCGGATGTGTCCCTGGGGGTCATTGCCCGGGCTGTTCCACAGGTGAATGTTTTTGTGATCGGAATGCCATTGAAAATTCTTCTGGGTCTTCTGGTCATACTCTTTACGCTAACGGCCTTCAGGAGTGTTGTTCATGTACTGATGGGCGGTATGCAGAATGAAATGCTGCGCTTTATGGAAATTCTCAGAGGAGGGGCGTGACATGGCCGTTTTCAAGGCGCGAAAGCCGATAATCCGTAAAGCAATGAACACCCTTAGCCGAAAGCTCTTCCTCGGTTTTGGACAGGGCAGAGCTGCGACGATTACTGTAAACCTGCAATTATTTGCCGGCGAAGGCGAGAAAACTGAAAAAGCAACACCCAAGCGGAAGCAGGACGCCCGTAAAAAAGGACAGGTGCTTCAGAGCAAAGAAATTTCTTCCGCACTGGTCATGCTGCTTGTTTTTCTTTCACTCAAGCTCCTTGGAAATTATATGTACAGGGAAATAACAGCCTTCTTCCGACTGTGTTTCAATGATCTGGCCATATCCTTCGATTCCTGGTCGCCCAGCGAGATACTCAGCCTTCTGGGAAACGTCATGATACAGCTTTTAAAAATTGTGGGCCCCATATTCGGCATCGCGGTGGTAGTTGGCGTTGTGTCAAACTATGCCCAGGTGGGTTCTTTGTTTACCTTGGAAACCATAAAGCCAAAGTTCAGCAATCTCAGCCCCATCAAGGGCATAAAAAGAATTTTTTCAGCCAGGGGTCTTGTGGAACTGATCAAGTCCCTGCTGAAGATCTCTGTGGTGGGGATCGTAGCCTGGCAAAGCCTCAGGGGTGAAGAAAGAAACATTGTAAAGCTGATGGATCTGGATTTGATATCAGGTGCAGTATATATCTTTTCAACCTCCATTGATATCGCGGTAAAAATTTGCGTGATCATGGTGATCATTGGTGTGCTTGATTACGGTTATCAATGGTGGCAATACGAGAAGGATTTGAAAATGTCAAAGCAGGAAATAAAAGAAGAATACAAGGAGATGGAAGGGAACCCTGAAATCAAGCAGAAAATAAAGCAAAAGCAGCGTGAGGTTTCCATGCGCAGGATGCTCACCGAGGTGCCCAAGGCGGATGTGGTCATCACGAACCCCACGCACTTTGCCATTGCCATCCGTTATGATCCCCAAAAGGCACCCGCGCCTATAGTCGTCGCAAAGGGCCAGGACTACCTTGCCCAGCGGATTAAAGATATCGCAAAGGCAAATGGGGTGGAAACCGTTGAGAACAAGGTACTGGCTCAGGCTCTGTTCAAAGCCGTGGAAATCGGCAAGCAGGTACCACCCGAGCTGTATCAGGCCGTGGCCGAAATCCTGGCCTTCGTTTATCAGCTGAAGGGAAAACTTCCCGCTCAGGCCTGAGTCGCCAACGGATTCGGTTTTTCGTGGTTATGTCAAGGCAGACACGCGCGATCCCGTAAGAAAAAGGAATTCATGGGTGAAGTTTTCCTTGAAAGACAGCAACAATCATTGTACTATGGAAGGGGTCAGTTTACTTTACAGGAGGAGTTAAGTCTTTGAATGATAAACACATTGATGCCTTCGACTGGATCCGTTTTTTTGCGATGAGTGCTGTCATTTTCATGCATGTTGCCTCCGGACCATTACGCAACCCCGGTGGCCTTGGCTGGTTGCTTCTAAATCCTTTTGTCAGCCTGGCTTTTACCGCGGTACCGCTGTTTTTCATGATGTCGGGATATCTGTTGATGACCAGTGTGAAAACTGTGGAGGTTTCAACGCTGAAGGTCCGCCTTCCCAGGTTGATCGTCCCGTTGGTGTTTTGGTCTGTAGTCGCCTGTGTGTGGGAAGCCTGGCGGGATCGGCAGAGCTTGATGTGGCTGGTAAACAAGCTGATTTCGATGATTAGGGGGCCAGTGGCGGTTCATTTCTGGTTCATGTATACCCTGATTGCCATGTATCTCATATCTCCATTTTTATACAGATGCTTTCATGACCTTCATAATGCCGGACGGAAATGGTTGGGTATCTTACTGGGATTGATCCTCCTGTCAAGCATGGTTTCCCTGGCTCTGCCCGAGAATCTTGCTGTCTATGCATCGGTTAAACCACTGGAAGAGCTGCGTTTCTTTGGCGGACATCTGTGCTCATTCCTGCTCGGATGGCTGCTGGGCACGATGGAACGTAAGATTCCCAATCGATGGCTGATTTTGGCTGCCCTGGCAAATTGGACGTTGATCTCCGCGGGTACCTGGTATTTAACGAACACAACCGGCGCGTATGTTTCAAGGTTTCAGACCCAATCGGGCGGCTTCGAAATACTACTGGCGGCGTGTCTGTTCCTTCTGGCCAGACAGAACCTGAACCAAAGCCCGGGTTTTTTGAAATTCTTTGCGCCATTAACCTTCGGAGTTTATCTGATGCACAATATTTTTAATTCGATGCTGTCCCATTTTGGTATGGTACCTTCCGGGTTTACGTCCACCTGTGTTAAATCCCTGGTGGTTTTTGCAGGCTGCACCGGGTTTGTTGCGCTGGCCGGACTCATCAAGCCATTACGTTTTCTTACCACCGGCAACCGGTAAGCCTGAGCTTTCTTCCGGTTGATTGACCAAACCTGAAAGCTTAAAAAACGTTCCCTTGTTTATAATACATGAAAGGCAATTTGTATGAAAACGGTGTTGGTCGCTATCAATTCACAATATGTTCATTCGAATTTAGGTGTGCGCTATCTCGAAGCAGCTTGCAGTGAGCCTTGCGGAGAGGTAACGGTCATGGAATTTTCGATGAATGAAGTGCTGATGCATATTTTTTCATCCATCATCCGGGAAACACCGGATGTGGTTGCTTTTTCATGCTATATCTGGAACATTGAGCTGGTTGCTAAATTGTGTGCTGACTTGAGAAAATCCAATCCGGAAATGATCCTCATCGCGGGAGGTCCTGAAGTAAGCTTTGATCACGGAGGCTTGCTGGAAGGCTGTGTGGACTACCTGATAGCGGGGGAGGGTGAAGAAAAGCTTCCATTTTTGCTTCAACGCCTGAATTCCAAAGGCTTACTCAACAACCGTGAAGCAAACTGGCTGCAGAGCATCACAACGATTGAAAGCCTCGAAACATTGCGCATGCCATACTCTGCCAACCTCGGGCTGGTTAACCGAATCGCTTACATCGAATCATCCCGGGGCTGCCCGTTTGGCTGTACGTATTGCATTTCTTCCATCACCCGGGGTGTAAGGTATTTTCCGCTGAAGCAGGTGTATGCGGCGATTGAAATTTTGGTCGGAAGCGGAACCCGCATCATCAAGTTTGTGGACAGAACCTTTAACGCCAACGAGGAAAGGGCTCTTGAGATATGGAACCATTTGCGTGAATATGCGCACCAGGGAATTGTATTCCATTTCGAGATTGATCCGGGTTTGCTGTCGGAAAACATGTTGAAATGCCTGGAAAAAATGCCGACAGGTTTAGTCCAGCTGGAGGCCGGTATTCAATCGATTCATCCTGAAACCCTTGAAGCGGTTTGCCGCCCACGGCAGATCGAGAAAGCCCTTCAGTCGCTGCGCAGGGTGATTTCACATGGGAATATCCACATCCATGTTGATTTAATTGCAGGCTTGCCTTATGAAAGCTACTCAAAGTTCAAGCAATCCTTTAACCTGGTGATGGGGCTTCATGCGCATCATTTTCAACTGGGTTTCCTGAAGCTTCTGCGTGGTTCGGCCATCAGGCGGCAGGCTCATCAGTATGATTACCGGTACAGAGCCTACCCACCCTATGAAGTAATATCCAACCGCGATATCAGCGCACGGGAGATGATTCGATTAAAAGACATAGAAGCCTGCGTGGAGCTGTTCTATAATTCCGGACGTTTTGTCAGGACTCTTCACTGGCTTGAAAAACACCTGCATAAAAAAGATTATTTTGCCTTTTATGAATCCCTGTCCGCGTTCATGCGCAGTAATGGTGAGTTGGACAGGCCTGTTAAGGCAGTTGAACTATACCGTATTCTGCTTGATTTCATCCGGGAGAGCTTACCGATCCTGTCCGATGGGGTTTGCGAGCTGATGCGCCTGGATTACCTTTGTTCCTTTAAAAATCCGTCTGTTCCGATTTTTTTACGCCGCAATCCCGATGTGGAACCAGCAAAGTATAAACAAAAAAGGATAGAAGAATACAGACCCGCATTGGAAACGGCGCTTCCGCGGCTTCTTCACCAATGTATTGACACCATATGGAAGCAGATCTATATTGATGAATTCTGCTTCCCGGTTGGGCTTGAATTTCCACAAAATTCGATCATCGCCATTGATTTCGGTGAAGTGTCTCCGGTTACCGATCGAGCAGGAGCTTATCTTCTTGACAGCCGTGAATGAGTTCTGGTCAACGGGAAGAAAGAATACAACAATGGCCAGAGTTTCATTCATGCGGAGATAACACAGGACATGAAATTTCTTTGGAAAAACCGTCAAGGATGCATACTTCTATTCGAGAATTTCGTATTATAAATAGAAACGTCTTTTGATTCATGTATTTGCACACAGCCCCTTGGACTGTTTTTATGGAAGATCATTAGGTCGGAGCGAAAACGCCATCAGATATTTTTTCGAGTTCTAATCCGTTTTTCATCCATTTCTAATGTGACCACTGAAGAAATATAATATATAATAGTGCATTGCATGCGATAAAAAGATATAATAAGAGTAGAGCGTTTTTTGACTGGAGATGAAAAATGAACGTATTGCTTTTTGTTTTTTTCCTATTCATTGCTCTATCATTTTTCGCTATCGGATCAAAAAGAATTTTAGGCTGGAGAAGTAAGATGAGAACCTTAAGTATTGTATTGTCCCTGGTAATTGCATTTACATTTTTCGCGTTGTTCCTGCAGGGGTTTCAAAGCTCATTGATCATTGCTGCCGGTGCCGGGGTTGCATCGTTTATTGGTGGCATGATGATGTTTTCCTCTTCCAAAAAGAAGGGCAAAGCTGAAGCGAAGCAACCAGCCAGGCCTGCGCCAAAACAGAATAAAAAGCCCACTGCCAGACCCGATGATGATCAATTTGTTTTCGAAGGGATGACACGCGGAGAGTTCCGAAAGATCATTAATGACGGGCGGGATCAGATCAAGCGTATCGAGGATATCGGCCTTAAGATCATGAAGCACGATGTCCGCGTGAATATATTGGAGATCTGTACCACTGCAACCGATATTTTCGATGATTTCGTAAAGGACCCGAAGGATATCAAGGCGGCTCGCCGCTTTACACTCTATTATCTGGATACAACCGAACGCATTGTTTCGAAGTATTATCAGCTCAGCAATGCTCCGTATTTGTCTCCGGATGCAAAAACCACTCTAAAAAATGTAGAACAGACACTGGACATGATCAAGGATACCTTCCGCACACAACTAAAGAAACTTACAGAAAATGATGTTCTTGATCTTGACGCCGAAGTAAAAGTATTGCAAAATACCATTAAGCAGGAAGGTATTTAGCAGCTGTTTTAAATAATGGGGAGGATGTAAAAATGGAAGAAATAAAAATCGCCAACACGCTCACACAGCAACAAACACAGCAGATGGAAGAAATGAAAATCTGGGAAGCATTATCCCACGAGGATCAGCAAAAAGTATCCGAGGTGAAGGAAACCATCGATATCAACAACAGCCAGGCTATACTCCAATATGGTATCCAGGCTCAGAGCAGCATTTCCGGGTTTTCCGACACCGTTCTTTCCCAAATTCGCAGCAAAGACAGCGGTCATGTGGGTGAAGTGCTTACCGACCTGATGGTGAAGGTAAAGGAACTGGATGTGGACAGCCTGGGTGAAAGTGAAGGGTTGTTTACAAAGCTGTTTGGAAATGTGAAAGCGAGAGCTCAGAAATTTGTCGTGCAATATGATAAGCTGAGTGTCCAAATCGACAAAATTATCGATGAGCTCGAGAAAGCCAGAATGCAGCTGCTCAAAGACATCACCCTTCTGGACGGTCTGTATGAAAAAAACATTGAATACATGCATCAGCTGGATGTATATATTCTGGCGGGTTCTTTAAAGCTCACTGAAATTAATGAAAAGATTCTTCCCGAACTGAAGGCAAAGGCAGAGCAAACCAACAACGCGGCAGACGCACAAAAGGTGAAGGACATGCTCAGCCTGGCAAACCGTTTTGAAAAGAAGCTTTACGATCTGAAGCTCAGCCGGATGATCGCCATTCAAACAGCTCCGCAGCTTCGCTTGATCCAAAGCAATGACCAGACCCTGGTTGAAAAAATACAAAGCTCCATCCTCAACACCATTCCGTTGTGGAAGAACCAAATCATCATCGCGATGACGCTCTTCCGCCAGGAAAAAGCCCTGAAAATGCAGGCGGAGGTGAACAAAACCACCAACGAGCTGCTGTCGAAGAACTCTGAAATGCTGAAGGTGAATTCCATCGAGGTGGCCAGAGAGTCTGAAAAGGGCATCGTGGAAATGGAGACACTGAAAAAGGTGAACAGCGATCTGATCGAAACCATCGAAGAAACCCTGCGTATCCAGCAGGAAGGCAGGGCAAAACGCCAGTCGGCCGAAGCGGAAATCAGGACGATGGAAAATGATCTGAAGAAGAAGCTGATGGAAGTGAAGGATTTTTAATTAAAACCCTTGCCGATAAGCTTTGTGAAAGTGGATATTTCGCTGCACCTTATCGAATACTTATAACGAGGCTCGATAGGCCCCCGCCCCAGCATACCATTTCATGTGACGGTGAAGCTTAGATTAACTTCCCGCCACAGTTAACGCAAAAACGTGCGTCGGGTGCAACCTGCGCACCGCAGTTGGTGCAGAACTTCTTTTGCGGAATGGTTTGGTTTGTCTGCGTTTTATCCTCGGTTCTGCCGGACGGTATCGGTGATTCAAACCCGCCGTATTCATCGGGAATATACGCACCAGTCGCCGGAATATATTCTGTCATTTGCTGCGCAGCTTTCTTTTTCTTACTTACAATAAGAGCGGTAACAACAATAACGGCAATAATACCGGCTACCGGCAGTATGATCCACAGATATCTCGCAATATTTATATCACCGTTTGCTTTGTATCCGTCATCCTCAAGTATCTCCATAGGCCAGCTGAGTTCCTTGGCTTTTGAAGGTATATCAAAGGTTTTTACCGATATCATGCCGTTGTTATCGACCTCGGCATATTCGCCGGGCTTCAGGGTTATCTTTTCTCCTGTTATTTTTGATGTAATATCGGCACTGCTTGTAAAAAGATAGAAGGTTGATAATTCGTCTGTCTGCTCCGCAGCAAAGGTAGTGCCTTTTATTCCGGCAACTGCCTGTTGCATTTCTATATTCATCTCTCCGCCATAGATCATCTTTTTCACGTTAGTCACGACATTACCCCATAGGATTTTCACAGCGCTGACTCGTGTCTCGGGCCCTGGTAATATCATATGAGTGTTTTCGCGTACTAAGAATGTGGACATATCCGTCAGACTTAAGACAACCCCGGAGTCGGGCCAGGTTTTTATTTCATCACCGAAATAAATTATTGTATCCAGGGTTAAATATTCCCATTCGGAATCGTATGGCTGGTCACCGCGGCGTATCGCACATTGCCCCCAGAGATCACTGGCTCTTAATCCGCTGTCTTTATAATTAGGGTCAGGCTCAGGAAGCTTTTCTTTTTCCTTTTGCCTATTTTTCCAAGCTTCGAGAACTCTTTCTTCCTTTATTTTTGCATTATACTCCTCGCGCATTTTTACGGCATTTTCCCCGCCGGTTGTATGCCATGTATACTCATAAGCGGTTTGCATACTTTCATTTCCGCCGCCTAAACCGGTGACTATATATACTTTATCACCTTCTGAGCTACCTTGAGGCATTTTCGCGCCCATATCGGCGCTCATTCCTTCATAACCCGTATTGGTATCGTTCTTGTAGGTTGCCAGGTAGGATTTTGTGTGCTTTTCAGTAATATCGTAAAGAGAGGTGTCTGTTCCGTATGATGTAAAAGGGTCGTCTTTATTTACGATTGTAATAAACGAACCGACACTTGCCCCGAGGTGAAAACAAATCTTGCCCGAGGTTGTCGCCCGTATGGACGTATGCAAAACAACCTGTTCTCCTCCGAGATAGTATTTTTCTGGAGTTGCCACATGACCGGTGCTCTCAACATACTCTCCATTGCATTTGTCATGATCTTTTCCGGAATACCATATTCCTTCATAAGTTACCTGACATCTGTAAGTATATCTACCGCGACGGTATACCCATGTTTGGCTATAACCCTCGCTTTTCTCAACCTTGCTTGTATCTACCTTTCTGTCGATAATATTTGTTCTCTCCCAATATCCCGTTTCTTCATTTGCGTAAGTATTCAGGGGCAATGTACAAGAAAACAGTAGAATAAAAGCAACAATTGCAGATAATAATTTCTTCTTCATATACTTATCTCCTCTAAATATATATTATATTGTTTTGCCTCCGTTTATTGTACCGGGGGTGATTTTCAAACGTACCTTCGGGAAAGTCAATCTCAACGCCGTTACATATGGCGTTGCTGATCTTCTTTTTTAGAATCCGGTGAAACCTATTCGCGTGCCGTGCCATGCCGGATGAACATTCCGCGAGTCCCGTGATAGTGGACAGGAGCATCACTGCTGCGAGAAGTATCTAAAGTATTCTATGCTTAATAGTGTTGTCCTCCTTTATTTGAACAGCGGGTTTCCGCAGCTGTCGCAAACATCGTTATGTATATCGTTGAATTTCTTGCACATCATGCACGGTATCGAACTGTCGCGGGATTTATCGTATTTTTCGTAACTGTAATTAAGCTGAGGGTAATAACGGACGCGATCTCCGATCTCAAGGTATTGGTAGTAATCGACATCAACGGCGCGTCCCTGAAAAAAGCTTTCAACACATCGCTCCTTTTTGCCGCTGTCGGTACGGAAGGTAAGCACGTATTTATCGTAATGTTCAATCTCCCAGTTATCTCCATTTTTCACCCGTCTTGTTTTATTTTGATAGCGCTTGTCTGTAACAACGCCGTCCCATCCGCGTTTAGCATTTGAAATATAGATTGAAAGTAAGTTGATCAGTAAAAAAACAACGGATATTGCGCCGCCTATAACAAGCGCATCGGTAGTATTAACTTCATCGGACACAAAACTGACGATCAGATAGATTATGAGCGGCAACGGTATCATGATAAAAGCGCAACCGCGTGAAAACTTTTTGCTCTTTTTTATTGATTCCACGATTTTCGGATCGTTAATTTTATCGGAAAATCCGACTCTTCCGTACGGCTCGAAGTTTACTTGCTTTGAATCAGTTTCAACTGTTTGATTTTTGGTGGCTTCGCCGCATCCAGAGCAGAATTTCGCTCCCTCATTCAGAGCTGTACCGCAGCTCGTGCAGAATTTACCCATAATACTCACTCCTTCTAAAATTAATCTCTCGTTTTTGGTGTGTTACCATCCAGTGATGTCTGCCGTTACACCGGTTTCATGAAGCAGCTTTTGTGC
>LSQX01189570.1_pt1 | contig 26527 bp, 21 predicted proteins | sample 654561 | NCBI WGS metagenome assembly LSQX01 (sample SAMN04489861, study PRJNA283612) | anaerobic digester metagenome | isolation source: 4 biogas reactors fed with cattle manure at either 37C or 55C with and... | place: Denmark: Kongens Lyngby | collected 2014 | reverse complement strand
CGGTGTAGGCATGTGTCAAATCGGCGCGGGAGCATTGGCCAAACCACCGTTTAACTATACGTGCGAACAGATTCTGGCCCATTATTACCCAACCACCTCAATCACCGATGGAGCGGAAAAATCGGACTCCACCGCGACATCACTGCAAGCTGAATCCAATCCTTAATTGACCGTCCACCGCCGTGCATGCTACTATGAACCCGTCCTTAATAAGCAAACAAGACATTGGAGCGACCAGTGACAGTTGAAGAACAATTTGAAATTATAAAACGCGGCGTGCTGGATATAGTCCCGGAGGAAGAGCTGCTCGCAAAGCTAAAAAAGTCCCACCAAACAGGGCAGCCGCTGAGAATAAAGCTCGGCATTGATCCCACGGCGTCGGATATTCATATTGGTTTCGCGGTGGTGCTTCGGAAGATGCGCCAGTTTCAGGACCTTGGGCATCACGTTGTCTTGATAGTCGGCGATTTCACCGCTTCAATCGGCGACCCATCCGGAAAATCCGAAACCCGTCCCATGCTTTCAGCGGAACAAATCAAGGCCAACGCTGAGACTTTCGCCTCTCAGTTTTGGTTGATTCTCGATAAATCCAAGACCACCGTCACTTTCAACGGCGATTGGCTTGGCAAGATGAGTTTTGCTGATGTTGTAAGGGAGACCTCGCGGGTGACGGTGGCGAGAATATTGGAGCGCGATGATTTCCAGAACAGGTTGGCCGAAGGCCGCCCTGTTGGATTGCATGAGCTTTTGTATCCCATCGCTCAGGCGCTTGATTCCGTCGAAGTTCGAGCGGATGTGGAAGTCGGCGGCAGCGACCAGCGCTTCAATATTTTGATGGGACGCGATTTGCAAGAAGCAAACGGGATGGAAGCGCAGGTAGGGTTGTTCTTGCCGATACTGCCCGGCTTGGACGGCGTTCAGAAGATGAGCAAGTCGCTTGGAAACTACGTTGCAGTAACCGACGAGCCTAACGACATGTTCGGTAAAATTATGTCTATCCCTGATGATGTGATGGGAGAATACTACACACTTTGCACGGATGTGCCGATAGACGAAATCGAAACCATTAAATCGGAGCTGGCCTCCGGAGATATGCACCCGATGGATGCCAAAAAGCGTCTGGCGCGGGAGATTGTAACCATATACCATTCAGACGAAGCGGGATCGGCAGCTCAGGCCGAGTTCGAGCGCATCTTCAGTTCCAGAGAGATTCCAAAGGACATGCCGGAGATTGTGCTTGACCAAACCAACCTCACAGACGGCTCGATTCGGCTGGTTAAACTCATCTCTGCAGCGGGAATGGCCTCGTCGAGCAGCGAGGCACGGCGGCTGATCCAATCCGGCGCGGTCTCCATCGACAGCGAAAAGTTGACGGATGTGATGGGAGAGATAACCCCGACAGACGGTCAGGTGCTTCGGGTTGGCAAGCTAAAATTCGCCAAATTGCGAGTGTTTTAAGTAATTTTTCGTTTTATGCCGCTGGAAAGCTTTACAAGCCGGGCGCAGAGTGGTATACTATGTTTCGATGACGCGGGGTGGAGCAGTCTGGTAGCTCGTCGGGCTCATAACCCGAAGGTCAGAGGTTCAAATCCTCTCCCCGCTCCCATTTTTCAGGCTTTAGCATTTCTGTTTTCTTCCAATAGCTCATTCGCATCGCCACTCCAATCTCAAACTACCTCTCCACGCACCCAAATATTAAGTGCATTGTGCTTTGCTACGGCATTCCGTCGCGGATTATCTATCAACCTAACTACGACATATCCGTCGATTCGGCGTTGACGCCGCTTGGAAATCCGGGGGGGGTCGAACAACGTTGCTCAGCGCTCTTTCTGTTCTCCTCTATCCCGTTCGTTTAAGCTTGCCAGTTCTTTTCGCCCAAGTCTCCGCCTGATTGAACACCCACAAACCGAGCGGGATTAAGACTAGCCCCATCACCATTAAAATGAGCAGTTCCGGGATTGCCTCTCGAATTGGAGAGGAGACAAGCTTGGTTGGTGTGGATAGAGGATTATCGACTCCGATGAGTTTGCGGCTTGCTGACAGAGCATAGGTGGCGGGGGAGAATGTCGAAAATGGCTGCAACCAATGCGGAAGCACTTTTACAGGATAATAAACACCCGAAATCAACAGCAACACCCCTTGAAATATATTGGTTGCCTGCGCGCCGTGCTCAGGGCTCATCACCGGAAGTATCGCTGCCATCAAACCAAGGCCGGCAAATGCCATGCTGCCGACCACCAGCACCAGCAGCAGCCCCGGCAGGTTGGCCCCAGCAAAACTGAGCGGCATAAATAACGTTAATCCAAAGACGATCACTATACCCAAAATCGCAGCATAAAAGATCGCGTATAAGCTTATGCCGAAAAGATGGACCAACCTAGACACAGGGGCCATAAAGGTATATTCCAGAGTTCCCTCCCAGCGCTCATAGGAGATCGAGTTCGCGATATCACTGAACATACAGCTTAGAAAGCTCCACAACAATACACCGAGCACCAGATTCAGAGTCAGACGAAAATCCTGGGCGGCCACACCTATCAAAGCGACCGTGGCGGAGCTGACCAGTGAATAGAACATAAACACCACAACCCAAGAGAAATATCTTCTGGTGAGATGCCACTCTCGAAACACAAAGGCCCAAGCCTGCCGCAGCACCAGCCTATCCATCTTCGTCAGCCTCATTATCGTGAAACTTTTCGCCGGTGATCTTTATAAATGCCTCCTCGAGGTTGTCGTAGCCGTTCTTCAGATCAGCCGCAGTCCCCTCGACAACCAATCTGCCGCGGGCCAGAAAACCGATTCTCTCACACAATCTTTCCGCCTCAGCCATATCGTGGGTGGTCAGCAGGATTGTTGTGCCTCGCTCTCTGCGCACATCTTCAATGAACGACTGCACATCTCTTCGACTCTTGGGATCAAGCCCCGTAGTCGGCTCGTCGAGCAAGAGTAACGGAGGATTGATGAGGATCGCGCGCGCAATGGCGATTTTTTGCTGCATACCACGGCTCATCTCTTCAAGGGAATCGTTGAATCGGCGCTTTTCTATCTCCAGTCTTTCGAGAATATCAAGCGCCCTCGGCTCTGCGTCAGATCGGCTGATACCGTAAAGTTGCGCCGCGTACAGCAGATTCTCACGAGGGGAAAGTTTTTTGTAGAAAGCCGCATCCACACTCACGCGGCCGATAACTTGCCGAATTTTTCTTTCTTCCCCCGGCAGTTTATAGCCAAATATCTGAGTTTCGCCTGCGTCGGGGATCAGCAAAGTGGAGAGAACCCGAACGAGTGTGGACTTCCCGGAGCCATTCGGCCCAAGCATGCCATAGGTTTCGCCCTCGCCAACCTCAAAGGAAACGCCCTTCAGCGCCCACTCCTCAGTGACGTGAGAGCGCATAAAACCAGCTCGTTTCCTGAAGACTTTCTTCATATCTCGAACGAATATAGCCGGTCGGCTCACGCTCATTTGTAATGTGCGTCCGGTCAACTCAATTGCATCTAAACCTCCGATATTAACCAACAGCCTACCCCGGACGCTTATAAAATATTGGGATCAGTCACGACCCGTCAATCAATTTTAACAGATAGCTACCCCTCAATGCTACACTTGGCTCAAATTTCGGCCCTAATGTATATTTGACCAAGCGATCCAGCAAATAGCTGCCTGCCGGATCATTTTTCTCGATGGCATTCCTGAAATTCATCGAACCCACCAGCAGTTTACCTTTGCCGACGCGGACTTCGAACAAATACGCCTTTGAGCGCAGGTTCGAGGGCATATCCAGGCAGCGAATTATCGGCTCGACGCGCTCCGGCAGATCGTCGAGGAGCACAGCGTGAGAATCGTTTAGCAGGTCGTAGTAATTGAGGTCGCACCAGTCTTGCTGAGGCATAGCTGCAACAGCCGGGTGCTTCATGTCGATTATTGTGCCTGCGTTACTATCGATTTGGGCATCCCCTATGCCGGAATATGGTTTGTAGCTCGATGCGACAGTAGACAGAGCTTCAGTGGGGCCAATAAGCAGAACGCTTCCGCCGTTGTCCAGATATTGAACGACCTTTGGGGTCATTTTCGAGGTTATTAACAAACGACAATCAAGAGATTCCGTCACCGTATCAAGAAAACGAGCTTTGGGATAAATCTCTTTGAGCACAGGCAATTTTTCTACGCAAACATCTTCAGAGATCGGCTCATACCCACGAGGATAAACCCAGAAATCCCAACAGTTATCCGTCTTACCGTTTTCATCGCTGATTTCTGCGATCAAAGTGAGCTTGCGAGCGATACCTGAAGTCGGCATTTTCAGATTGACTTTGTGACAATGCTCCAGGCCAACCGAATCGAGCTTCAGGTCGCCTTTTTCTCCGGAGTCGATGATTATATCGGCATCAAGCAGCTTCCAAGTGAGCTTTGCCTTATTCGTAGGCGCGTCTTCATAGCGCGAGACAGACCACGACACTTCCGCTGTTTCTCCAGCCCAGTAATTTCGCCTAGCAGACTCCATTAACAGCACCGTTGGGGCGTTAAATTTGCGAAAATCGGCGGAAGCGAGGGCTTTGGGACGAAAAAACGCATCCAATACTCCGGTAGAGCTTGCCCAACAGTCCTGCAAACCGACATCGCTGTAGCCGCGGATATTTTCCGACAGCCGGGCTGCTTCGAAATCAGCTTTAAGCACAGCGGCTTGGAGCTTATTCGAGTTTTCCACCCATTTATCAAATTGAGACGCGATACCCTTGTAATCCGCTATGACTTGCTGGCTGAACAACCAGAACGGCCTCACTCCTCCTGAATACAGTTTCCGTTTGTCCAAGTTTGGTATGGTTCCGTAGTCGCCGATGTCGTGTATAATCACGGGTTTAGTAGATTTGGCTATCCTGAAATCGGATTCACCGCCAGCTTTCATATCAAATCGCACAGGCAAAAAATCCAGCGTGACTCGCGGTTTTTGATCTCTTTTGGGCGGCAGAATTCCGCTGGTGTCCACGATTAGCCGGGTCTTATCGGCCTCTGTGGCGGTCATATACATCTCCTGGGCCCGCGCAAACCCATCGACCAAACCGTTAGACATACCCCACGCAATGATCGACGGATGACTTTGCCGCTCCTTGATCATGCCCTTCCATTGCTCTAGATAGAACTGCTTGATGACGGGCGAGTTCTCTTTATAGTAGTGCGGCCCGGCTATCGGCAGTTCCGCCATGACCATCATCCCGATCTCATCGGCAGCATCGAGATATTCTTTTGGCGGAGCCCAACTGTGGCAACAGACAAAGTTAAAGCCATAATCTTTAGCAATCTTGAACCGTTCCACGTAGACAGACTTGTCCGCAGGAGGAGCAATTGAATTGGGGAATATGCAGGAGTCCGTGTAGCCCCTCAGAAAAATCGGCTTGCCGTTCAGCATAAACCGATCGCCTTCTACCGATATCTCACGGAAGCCGAACGTGGTAGTATAGTAATCGATCTCCTCATCTTCTTTGTATAGCCGAATATCGAGTGTGTATACGTGCGGGCTTTTTGGAGACCACAGCTTAGGGTCGTCGAGTTTGACCATTATAAAGTCAGGCACCATCGCCGGGAGCATTTTGTATGAGACGTTGCTCGCGACGTGTTTGCCCAATTGATCGTAAATATCAGCCTGCAAGTGGAAATCGGGCTGAGGTTCGGCTGACCCGCCATACAAGATGCGACTGCCGGTGTCGACAATCACCTCTGCGACCCCGGTGGAAAATCGCGGGATCACATAGGCTCGCTCGATGTAGCTCTGCTGGGTGTTTTCCAGCCACACTCTGCCATAAATCCCGCCCCAGGATGCATTCGGCAGGTCTATCAAATCCATGCTGCCGATTAAAGGATTGACAGTGGAGTCGCGGCGTCCGTCGACGCGGAGAACAACATCGATGGCCCAATTTTTTATGATCAGATGAGCGATTTCAAATCGAAAAGCGGTCAGAAAGCTCTGATGGGTTCCCTGAAACTCTCCGTTGACCCAAACATCGGCAGATCGGAAAATACCGTCAAAGCAGATATACATCTCCTTTCCGCGCCAATCCTCCGGGACTCTGACGTGCTTGCGATACCAACCCGGCCCGGAAAACGCGTTAAACAAAGACTCCGACGGCTCCCCTACCCCCTGTGCATTCCAGGCACCGGGGACGGTAATCTTTTTGTCGAAAACAACACCTTCGTCAAACCACTTCTCGTCCTTGCCAACATCCTTTGTATCGGCTCGAAACTCCCATTCGCCGGAAAGATCAATCACCTGCCTAGCTTCACAGCGCCCAGCCATAATCAAGCTCAATCCGACCAACAGTCCGACTAACCACTTCATATAGACCCCTCTACGATGACTTATATCATTAATTGTAGCATATGAACCGAAAAGCTTGAGGTTGGTTTGGAGACAGGCTTTGGCTTGCACATTTCTTACTTCATCGGCAGCAGGCTAGTAACTCAGCCCCCAGCCAAAGTTGTAGGATGTGCCTGGTATGCTGACGGGCAGCAAACCCGTCGGGTTATAGTCACCGAATATCGCATCGGCAGCAGCGGCAAATCCGCAGTTGCGATAGTTGTATATTGCAAGGTAGGCATCGGCTGAGGTAAGGCTGGCCAGTTCGTAAGGCTCGCGCATGCCGACGCAGATGACGGGTTTGCCCAATGTCGACAGCGTGCTCACCAATGTCGCCTGCCCGGAGTTTTGCGACGCCTTGCAAGTCCCCACTATTATCACATCAGCAGAGGCGGCAGTGTTTTTGATCGTATTTCGCTGGGTGGCAGTCGGATTGGACACCGTAGACATCACAGTCGTATTAGCGTGTTTGCCGGTGATAAACGCTCCGAATCTGGCGGCCGCATCGGTAGTAGAATCACCAGACGAAACAACCACAAGCAGAACTTTTTTGGTAGGGTTTATATTAAGCGGAAGAACGTTGTTGTTGTTGCGCACCAGCGTAACTGCGGTGCGTGCGACCTCGTATTCATCCGCCCTGTTATCCGCACAGCCGACGACACTCGAGGCTGCCGTATTGTCGACATAAGGATTAACGAAGAGGCCATATTTATGCTTGAGCTTCAAGATTCTGGTGACCGACTCGTCGATTCGAGACATAGGAATCTCCCCGCTCAAAACGGCGGCTTTCACCGCAGCGAGTGCAGCCGTGAGATCAGGGGAAAGCGAAAGCAGGTCCACGCCCGCTTGAATCGCCATAACAGCCGCTTTGGACGCCGAATATCCCGCCGTGATACCAGCCATTCCCATAGAATCCGTCATCACGACCCCATCAAATCCGATGTTTTCTCTCAGATATCCCTGCATAACTTGCGGAGAGAGGGTCGCCGGGCGATTGGGATCGATGCAAGAGACCACAATATGCGCGCTCATAATGCAGTCCATTCCGGCGGCCAAGGCTTCTCTGAACGGCCGTCCGTGAGTGGCATCAAAGCTGGCAAAATCGTAGTTGCTGATAACAGGCAGGCCGGAATGCGAATCGACGTTTGTGTCGCCGTGGCCTGGGAAATGCTTGCCGGTGGCGATTATACTGGCGCTGTGCAAGCCGTTAACATAGGCCTGACCAAGCTGAGATACCAATGCCGGCTGCTCGCCAAAAGATCGTATGCCGATTACCGGGTTGGCCGCGTTATTGTTGACATCAAGGTCCGGCGCGAGGTCCATATTTGCGCCCAGCGCTCTGATTTCCTTGCCGAACAGATTGCCGATCGCGAAGGCGGAATCAATCGAACGGGATGCCCCTATCCCCATATTGCCGGGACCTTCCACTCCGCCAGTAATCCTGATTACCGACCCGCCTTCTTGATCCAGCGAGATCAGAAGCGGGATACCAGGCCCATCAGGCCCCATCGCGGCGGCCTGCAGATCATTGCTGAATTTGGCGGTGCGGTTCGGGTCGTCGAGGTTGCCGTTATATTGAAAATATATGACCCCGCCGATACGCTGATTCACAATCGTCTGGCGCATAGCGGAGGTGAACGTATCGCCATCGAAGCGCACTTGGAACAACTGCCCGATTTTGTCATTCAGGCTCATCGTCGCGAGCCGCTCCGCCGCCCAGGTTTTTTGCGCAACCACGTCATCTGCGCGGCGTATTTTCAATACCCTGGTCATCTGATTATCCGTCATCTCCACCGAACACACCCCAGTCGCTGTAACAAACGTCCAGTCCGCATCTAGCTTATCGCCGTTGGGCGCAACAACTTTGATTACCCCACCGCTCGAGTCCGTTATTTTGACCCATTTCGGGTTGGAAGAATAGTCAAAATCGGTAACGCGCCCCCATACCCTCGTCAGCAAACCGATAGTATTGAGATTAACATTACGGTCAACACCTTTTTGGAATGTTCCCAAGTCGCCGCCTACGAACGCAGCATTGGTCATGCCCAAGGGCTTGATCTGCAATTTTTCACCGGTGGGCGTGGGAGGGACAAAACGGCAGTCGATGTAGCGTTCTCCGTTAACATCCGTTTCAATGGGGGCTTCGATATCCACCACGTCGCCTTCCTGATAGGTTGCATACGTGTCGACACGAATCCCAGAGCTGCGCCCAGGCTCTTGGACATAGATAGAGTCGGGGAATACTGCGCTTACCACCACTCGCTGCAAAATAACCGGATTTCCATCCTCAATATCGCGTTTCCAGGTTCCGATTGAGTTTGCAAAGCTGATCTGGCAACAGATAAATATAATCGCTATTGATACTATCAGGCGTGTGAAATTACGATGCTTCATTATCTGCATTGTAACCCAAGCCTGAGAAAAGTCAATGCCAGTTTATTTGGAAAAAGCCAGGAAGATGCTCCCTGGCTTTTCTCGACAATCAACTTTGATGTGGCTTAAATCATGGCCCATGCTTTGTTGAGGGCGCGCTTGGCGTTGGCGATGATCAGTTCAGAGCATTCGCCGTGTGCGGCGATGGGCTTGACCTCGAAACTAAGAGGTTTGGGCGTGATACCATCGAAATATTCTATCCTGAACAATCCCTCCAGGAACTCGGCAAGTTCAATCACGCCGTTTTCTCCGCCGACGATCCCGAAGCGAGGGTGCTCATCGCCATAGGCCGCGTGTTTAGGATCGCGAATGACACAGTTGCCGATGTGTACATGAGCCAGCACATCTTTGGCTGTGTAGAGCATCTTCCAGGGGGTTTCGCCGAGCATAGGCATATGGCTCAGGTCGAGCATCAGGCCGAAATTGGGATAATATGATCGAACCGCTTCGGCGAAAACAACCGCATCCTCCGTCGGGCCAAGAATAGTGTTTTTGCCGCAATCGAGCTGGTCGAATGTCTCAAGGGCGATAGGCATATCGCCTTTTTCTGAGGCGTAGTCACAAATTTCAAGAACGGAATCGAAGAGCAATTGCAGCCCTTCTTCTCGTGCATCTTCCCCAGGATCACGGCCAGTCAAAAACGCAAGGCCCGACGCGCCGATTTCATAGGCCTCATCGACTGAACTCTTGATCTGGTCTACCGCACGCTTGCGCCCCTCTTCATCGGGGTCGTTGAGGTTCAGTTTTTGGCTGAGCAGAGTTGGCTGCGCTCCAAACGCGACCTTCATTCCGGCTTGCTGGATCATATCCGCGGCTTTTTTGCGAACCTCAGGATCTTTTATCCAGGTCACCTCGACAAGCGTAAAATAGTCGTCCTCACAAATCTTTCTGAGGGTTTCGAGAATTGGGCCCTCACCTTTACCGACCTCTGGATAGGCCATAAAGTGGATCAGACCGACGTCAGCATACTTGTAGATGGATTCTTGCATTTGGCATCTCCGACTATTAGGCGTGCATACTTAATCTTGCAGTAGGATAGACCCGATACGCGCCTTTGTCAAATCGCCGATTTGTTGAGCGACGGCAGAATATCGCCGATCACTATCGGCATCAATATATTAGCGTCAGATAGCTTGTTGAACCGTTTTATGCTGTCTTGTGACACAATCTTTCATCGAATCGGCAGCTTTTCCGACCCGTTCCGCCGCGCATTTCGAGCTGTGCGATATTCTCCTCCTGGCTTCCGCCCCCTCCATCGGCGCCAGCAAGAGCGCTGTCGTGGCTCCGACGATTCCGCCAATCAATATCCCGATTAATATGCCTTTAGCTGTCATGTTATCCCTCCTTCGGCTGCGTTGCGGCAGATATATACCCATTTCAGCCGTCAGTTTCATCACGAATTTCATAACGCACGTGATGGGAGACAGGCTCACGAATCCAGATGTAGTATTTGTCATCTCTGCAGCGCTGCTTGGGCTGGTGGCCGGCGGGAGGTCGAGCTTCTTGCGTTTCCAGCCAATCGAGGTATGGGTCGCGTTCTTCGTTATCGCGCCAAATAGTGCTCCCCCAACCATAGGTTTTACGCGCACGACGCTCCGGGGTCTCGGGGGTCAAGTCGATCTCATCGATCCGTGGGTTACGAAAACCATCGATCGGTAAAGCGACAATGAAATCGTTCGGCGTATCGATATCGAGCAGAAACACTTCGTCTTCAAAGCGCCAATGGGTATCACAGGATAACGCCCTGCCCTTTGCCCACTTCAAACCGCCGGGCCTGGGCTGAACAAGAATTTGATTTGAAAAAGTGTATGGCTTGATGCCGAGAACCTCTGACGACAGAAAATAAATCGGCAGGCAAAAGGCCGCGGCATAATCTTCATCACCGGCAGGCGCTGACCACCAGGGATCTGTTTGTGAGGCGACTGTTTGTTCCCATCGAAAACGAATCAAATCCGCCGCGTATTTTGCATCGTTTTTGTTGAACAACTGCTGCAGCGCACGAAGGCTGAACTCGGGATCAGCAGGTTTTGCGTTTTCGTTGGCTCGAGTGTGCCACTCCATCGCGTCATCGAAATTGGACAACATTCGAGCGAGCTTGGACGCGTCTTGAAAGCTGTGATGACTTGAACCCTGTTCGAGGCGTTTTTTGATCTCGTTGTAGTGCTGTCGAGGCAAGCTGATATCTGATGTATATAATGCGTATTCATACATCATTGATATCCACGAATCGTCAATATCGCAAAACTCGGCAAATTCAGCAAGCGTTTTTGCAGCGAGAGCGTGGTCGCTGAAGCAGTGGTAATTCGCCAAAGCTTGAAGACGAGCCGAGGCGGGACGAGATGCGGGATCCAGCAGAGGGTTCGCTTCGTAGCTATCGTGCATATGCAGTTGCAGAGTGCCAACGGCGCCAGTCCAGATTTCGCTGAGCTGAGTATCCGAACACTCGAATGATGCTGCGCATTCGACAGGGTAGCCGGTTCGTATGGCATAAGCCGATTCAATCGAGACAGGTTTGTCTAAGTTTCGCATATATAGTTGCACATACCTGAACGCTCGGCGGCCAAACGTATGCCACGATTGGCGGCCGCCGTGCAGAATCAATCTATCTGGTTGGTGATGAGACAGATTCACCAGCCTATCGGCACCAAGTATTTCGCCGTAACAAATATCTATAGTTGCCTGGCCCGCATCCCGTATTTTCAAGGCAAAACGACCAACTATTCTCTGTCCGAAATCCAGGACGATAAAAGCATCTTCGCCGTTGCCCACAAGTGCGGCGTTGCCGGAAGCAGCGAGCATTTCTTTTGCATATTTGACTCGTTTAGGGTCGCTGCGAACCGACTCCGAGGCAATTAAAGGTGTACCATCAGGTGATAAAACTGACCCGCAGTTGATAACCCGCGCAGGGTGGACTTCGGTTTCCTGTGGCAGAGGAATGTCGCGAGGCATTATACTATCCCAAGGCTTGTGCTCGCGTATGATGGAAGCCTGATCCCAATCGCCGTCATCAAATCCGACCACGTTCCAACCGATCGGCCGCAAACTCGAGTCGCAGACCTCGTTCATGCCTCCGTTTGCTACGGAGGCCCATTCGCGGCCCGCCTGCATTTTCCATGAGCTGTCCGTGACGAGAATTTGCTGCTTGCCGTTTTGGTGCAGCGCAAGTTGGAGAATAAACCCGCTTTGCCCTTTGGCGCTTCTGCGGCAGACAGCGCCGATAACATTTTTGCCTGGCCTGATTATATGGCTAAGGTCGTGGGTGTTGTAAAACAGTGATTCGGCGGCAGCCCCTCGGCCCGCGTATCTGCCGTTGGCATAAAGCGCGTAGTCGGCAGGGCAGCAAACGTGCGCCTCCGCCTCAGTGATAGACGCCGCGTCGAACTCACGCCTGGCGTAATAATAATCGAAAGGCTCGCCCGGCGACTCAATCCATATCCAATTGGGTTGTCTGATCATATCCTTATGAACCGGCCGCTTAGTGATTTGGTGCGCTAAATTTGTCGAAATGGACTCTGTCAGCAGGCAACACGGGTTCCTGTGCCGCAGGCACGCGTGACCCATAACCAAGCGGCGTACCTGCTACAACAGCGATGTTGGCGGGCAACCCAAGAACCTGATGGATAACCCCGGCAGCGTCCTCTTCTCTCATCATCACCCAGCACGTGTTCAACCCCATATCCGTTGCCTGGATAAGCATGTTCTGCATAAATGCCGAGCCATCCTCGATCCAAAGATCCTGTTTATCTTTATCTACGCAAACCACGAGTATAAGGCCGACTCGCGCGAGGAATTTGGACCATTTGTGGATACCGGAGAGTTTGTCTATAACCTGCTGGTCTCGCACGACGACGACGTGCCAGGCCTTTGCCGCGTGACCGGAAGGAGCACAAAAACCAGCCTTGAGCACTTCCTCGAGCTGTTGCTCGCTAACTCTGGTGTCTCTATAAAACCTCACGCTTCTTCTATTTTTTATCGCATCCAGCATCGTCAAGCGCCTCCAAAACGTGTTTTATGCGGGTCTCCCGCCAATATATCCTGCAGCGCCCCTCATAGACAGCAAAGTCGGATTGAGTTTTGTGGCGCAATGCGAACAAGTTCGTCCTCCTCGGAGTCTGATACATAGACGGGGTCGCAGCCGAGCGCCCTCAGCCATTTTATCAGCTTGCCAAGAGTGCAATTGACAGCAAACCTGGGCATACCGTAGAGTTGGCTGATCGAGTGCCGATTTCCTGCACCTCAGAAGGAAATCAGGTGTGCTGCGGACAAGAGGGAACGCAGTATGCAAGCAACGTCGTCTATTATAAGGCAGGGGTTATTTCTCGGCGGGAGGAAACTATGAAATCAATAGCTCGTCTTTGTGCGGCCGGAGCGCTTATTTTGGCGCTCGGCGTGAGCTGCGCCTACGCTCTACCACCCGGATTTGTGCAGGACTTCACCTACAAACAGGTGGACGGCGCGGTGGATATACTTAAGAATGGCTCAGTTGTGGCTCGGTATGTATATAAGGACACCTCTCGTCCATATATCTATCCACTGTTGTCGCCGGGCGGATTGGCAGTGACCCGCGATTTCCCGATGAAAACAGTGGAGGGAGATCAGACGGACCACCCTCACCAGAAATCTATGTGGTGCTCGTTTGGGGATGTGAACGGGATTGATTTCTGGGCGGAGACGGAGAAAAGCGGCAAGATAGTGCAGAAGTCGATTGATTTTGACCCTATCTCCGTAGGCCCTTATTGGAGTGTTAACACAAAAAACGATTGGATTATGCCGGATGGGCGTAAACTGCTCGAAGATCGCAGAAAGGTCGCGTTTTCTTCGTGTGAATACGGAATGCTGATCGTCACCCAGCTTACTCTTAGCGCGTCTGAAGCGGAGTTGAAGTTTGGCGACACCAAAGAAGGTTTCTTCGCCCTACGGGTGGTTCCATCGATGAGCATAACCAAAGGAAAAGGCAAAATCGTCAATTCCAAGGGAGATAAAGACAACGAGGCCTGGGGCAAGAGGGCGAATTGGGTGGATTATACCGGAGAAGTGAACGGCAAAAAAGTCGGTATCACGATTTTCGATTCGCCGTATAACTATGGTTACCCCACCCATTGGCACGTCCGTGATTATGGACTTGTGGCGGCGAATCCGTTTGGCGGCAAAGAGTTCACCGGCGACGATAAAGAAACCTCGCCGATGACTATCGCATATACACAATCGAAAAAGTTCACATACGTTGTGCTGATTCACGATGGCGACATCGAACCTAAAACCTTGAATGAATTAGCCGAGCAGGTCGTTGGAAGCCCTGACAAGGGCAGCGCGGGCATTTCAAAAGATGATGCGCCGGGGTCATTGTCTACTTCGGGGACGGCGAAAGATTAACCCATAATAAAAAAGGAAGGACGCAGTAATTATGATTGAAGCGCGGGAACTCGAGAGGCTGGAGAACCAACTCAACGATTTTGACAAAACTACGAGGGATGCGGCTCTTTGTGAGTTGGCGCGATGGCTGGAATCAGGTGATATCGCGGCTACCAGCCTCAAAGACGAGTTTAACCTGCACTTCCACACGTTTTTCTCATACAACGCATACGGATGGTCCCCCGCTCGCATCGCCTGGGAGGCAAAAAAGTATGGCCTGAGCGTGGCCGGGATAGTGGATTTCGATGTATTGGATGGAATGGAGGAGTTTCTATGCGCGGGAGAAACAATAGGCATTCGAGCAACGACCGCTCTTGAGACTCGTGTAATCGTCCCGGAATATGCGGACAAGGTAATTAGCTCTCCGAATGAGCCTGGCATAGGATATTACATGGCGGCCGGGTGTTTCCGTGAACCTGCCACCGGCACCCAATCAGCCCAGGCACTGGCCGATATGCGCGAAATGGCTCGGCAGAGAAATCTGCAGATGATAGACAGAATCAACGGTTATCTGGACTCGGTCCGGCTGGACTATGAGGCTGATGTGCTCCCATTGACCCCATCGGGCAACGCGACGGAACGGCACATTCTGGCGGCTTATGACGCAAAAGCCAGGACTGTTCACAAAGATGCGACAGCGGGCTTCTGGGCAAAGGCGCTGGAAATCAATCCGGCTGAGGCGGAGATGCTGGTCTCCGACACTCCCACTTTGCACGAAAAGATGCGCTCGAAACTGATGAAATTCGGTGGTGTGGGCTACGCGGCGCCTACCTCGGAGACATTCCCCGAGATTCGCAAAGTCATCGACATGACCAAAGGAATGGACGCCCTGCCGACTATGACCTGGCTGGACGGGACTAATCCTGGCGAGTCGGATATGCCCGCGCTGCTCGGATTGGTCGAAAGTATGGGCACGGTTGCGCTTAATATCATCCCGGATAGAAATTGGAACATCAAAAACGTCGAAGATAGGCGAATCAAGGTTGAAAACCTCGACAAAGCGGTCGCTGCGGCACGGGCGCTCGACCTGCCACTTTGCGTTGGCACCGAGTTGAATAAGCTTGGACTGCCGTTTGTGGATAATTTTTTTGCGCCGGAGTTGCAACCATACATGCAGGATTTCGCCGACGGATCGTATTTTTTCTGGGGCCACACTGTGCTGGCGCGCAAGGCCGACATGGGATTTGCGAGCGATTGGGCGGACGCGAATTTTATCAGTAGAGCGGAAAAGAACGTGTTCTATGCCGAGGCCGGCAGGCTTATCGGGCCGCAAGCGTGTATCGATTGGTCGCGGCTAAAAGAAGCTTCTCCGAAAGAAGCGCTCAAAATGCTGGAAAAATAGAGCGTTAATAGTATTCCACATTGACGATCTCGAGGTTGATCGGCAGCGTGCCTGCGTTGATGCCATGAACTGCGGCTCGTGCTTGTTCCCCGCTGCCAAACCCCGTTATATAGGCTTGGCCGTCTGATATGGCTTCTTTAATCAGTGGGGCGGATATCATTCGGCCGTTATAGAACACGGCGAGATATTCACCGATATTGTGCTTTGTGAAATCGTGGAATCTCCTGGCTCCGTCTTCGGTGAATTTCACCAGCACCGACCAGCCTTCACTGGCCTGTTGAGGGGCAGCGCTCGGCAGTATATCGTCCCCCGTGAGCACCGGTTTTTCGGTCGGTACGCCGACAACTTCCTTGAGGAGCGACTTTGGGTCCAAACGGCTGTCAATGAGCGTCGCATTCGGGCCTGAAAACAAATATGACCCACCCGCCCTGGCCGGCACCTTCATTTTCCACAGCCTGGCAGGGTGGTTAGTAGTTGCAACTTTGGAAAGATGATATAACTCGAGGCTGTTTGGCTCGATCAGCTTCTCTATTTCACTTCGAGCGATCTTTTCACCCGGCAGCAAAAGAGTGATTGAAGAATCGGTCACGCTTTGGATCCGCGGCCCGCCCACCCCAAGTAACAACCTTCCGCGCAGCGTCAAATATCGCGATGCGTCGGCTATCTGTTGACGGGTCATCGGCTTAATGGAAGCGAACACGACTTTCGTGCCCGTCTTTGGCTCGAGTTCCGAACAGCCTGCAGCCAACAAAGTGATGCTGACTAATGCTATAATAAGTCTCCAGTGCAATGTGTCCCTCCGGACAATTGTTCGATAGATCGACGAGCTAATCCTGCAAATATGGAAGATATAGCTAAGTTGTATACGGATGTACAACGTTCAGGGTGTCCGGCTAAAATGGAAAGCGAGCGCCATTATATGTTTGAGCATCTGAAGAATCCACCGCGGCAATACCGTCCAGCCTCGTTTTGGCTGTGGAACGAGATTCCAAATATTGTGGAAGCCAAGCGGCAACTGCGAGAAATGCAAGCAAAGGGAATCGGCGGTTTTTTTATTGAAGGAAAGTTGATTGGCCATGAGGCACAATCCAAGGACAGCCTGATTGCAGCAACCCAAGAAATTTGCGAGTCGGCCAAAGAGACTGGGCTGAACGTTTATCAATATGACCAGCTTGCTCAACACCGTATAAATGAGCCAATGCTGCGCGATAAAATGTCTTCATCTTTTGCGCATCTTAATGCAGAAAACCGTGTTATGGCTCGAGTGCCCCTTAAGGCAGACTGGAGCATGTCGCTTTCTGAGTTGAAGCGCTCGATAGATTTACAAGGTTGCCTTGGCGCGAACTTTTTTTGCGCAGACGCATTTTATTACAGCATCGCGGGGGCGAATCGCCAGTTTGCGCCGCCATCTCAGTTTTATCAAGCCACCTATTGGGAGCATTATAAGCATCTCACTGACTATGCCGCCAGGCTCGGCTTTGTTTTATCTCAGGGCAAACACAGCGCACAAGTTCTTGTGCTGCGGCCAGGCGCCTATTCAGAACGATTGGATGCCGGAGTTGCCGGGTGGCTGCATGCCTTATGCCGGGTGATGCACTCAGAGCACATTGATTTTGACATTATAGATGAGGATAAACTGGCGGCAGCGATGTGTGCGGACGAGCGGCTGGCGGTTGCTGATGAGGCTTACGAAGTGCTGGTGTTGCCGCCGATGCAAGCAATCCGGCGTAGAAGCGCGGAAAAGATATCCGCGTTTGTCGACGAGGGCGGCAAGGTGATAGGGATCCAGCAATTGCCGACTCTTGATTCGAGCGAAGGTGAACACAGCCTGATAAGAGGCATTTTCGATAGTGTTTTCGACCCGGAAATCAACGCATCAACTGTGCATTTTCTGGATATCGACGGTGTGGCTGATCTGCCTGAAACGCTCAATCAGGCCTTTATTTTGAGCCTAAAGCGAAATGTTTCCATAAAGCAGGGCGGCGTCGAGTGTTCTGATATTATTTTTACGCATCGCTTTACAAAAGACGCAGATATCTTTTTCTTGTCGAATCAATCGCAGCGAACGAGGGAGGTGAAAATTTCGGTGCGCTGTGATCGGGCGCCTTATTTGCTCGATCTTGAGACAGGTACGTGCATGGCGCTGCCTAATTGCACCCAACAAGGGAGCAGAACGATTTTGCTGCATCGTTTTGAAGCGCACAGCTCTCTGATGATGGCGTTTGCCGACGAGCCTGCGCTGGCGGTGAGCAGACCTGTGGTTGAAGTTGGGCAGGAGATCGCGGTCTCTGACGAGTGGGAGTTCAGCGTTCAGCAGCCAAACTGTCTAACTCTTGACGATTGGGCCTTTAACACACTTATACAGAACGATTGTGAGCTTTTCGAGTATACAACAACATTTAAGGCGAATTATATCCCACGTGACCTGCGCCTGGCTCTCGAACAGACGAGTGGTTTCAAAACCGATTCAGGGTTGGATTTGTCGATAAATGGCCAACCGGTTCGTATTGACAACGACTGGCTTGTCGACATCAACTTCAAAACTGTAGATATAGGCGCTTTTAGTCGACAGGGCAGCAACGTTGTCCGAATGATTGTCCAAAGGGACGGTTGGACTGGTGATCCAATACCCACTCCGGCCAGAGCGCGGGTTATGGGCGACTTTAGCGTAACGGAATCGGGGGCGCTCGAACACTTTAAATCGAGCATAAAAAGCGGATCGTGGACAGACCAGGGATATCCGTATTATTCCGGCACTGCCGTTTATCGACAATATATCCATATTGCCGCATTTGCACAGGGACAGCGGATTGTGCTGCGTGCGGATGGCGTGCGCGACATGGTTGAATTTGTGATCAATGGCGCTGTTGCGGGACTGCGACCGTGGCCTCCGTATGAAATGGACATAACAGCGCTGGTCAGGCCGGGGCCTAATGAGATCGAGCTGCGTGTAACAAACAGCCTCTCAAATATGCTCCAAAATCGTCCGATCCCCTCAGGGTTAATTGAAGGTGTCACTGCTTATTTGGCATAATCCCCCCTATTTGCACCAGATGCGTTGGAACGCCGCACAAGCCAGAGTGTTTATCGATTCGACACGTCGGGTACTAATAAGGCAATATATGTGGTGGCTTCCACACAGCGATCAAAAAGGGGTGAACAGTCATGTCTAAACCCATCCGAGTATTTATTACTCTAGCAACAATTGTGGCTGTCTTGTGCACAGCAGCGATGGCGGCAAACGACCAATCGGCATCAGCTCAGGCGTCTAGTACCAATGATCAGGCTTGGATTTATGATGGCGAGTTCGATTCCGTCGAGCCGACGGAAATATCGGGATCAATTCAGCTTACAGCAAAGAAAGGGGCTACAAAAGAACAAGATAGCTCCAGCGTGACATCAGAGTTCAAGTATAACAACGAAACCTATACATTACAGTTCACGCGAGAGATCCCCCTTTCCGGGGAGGACTTCCCCGGCAGAGGCCCGGTCCAGTTTATGAAGCCGGTTTTAGGAGAAACGGACCTCGGAACCTTGGGGCTGCCGGCCACTGTCGCCGAAGTGGCGCTCTATGGCAGGGCCACCATACGGCGCGACGGCAAAATTATCGCTGAAAATCAACCGGCGATCGTGATGGTCAATCAAGCTATTCACGACAAGAACCACGAATACCTCTCGTCTCCGGACAAAGACAGACACGAGATATCGCTGATCGTTCCGGGGCCTCTGAGCGGGCAGAGTTTCGTTGATGGCTTTGAGGCAGGCGCTTTTTATGTCTATTGGCCAAACGTCAAAATGACTCTTAGCGGAAAGATAACGCCCAAAACTAAAGCAACTGCGACGACCCCGGGAAGAGTCGGGCGCGGGGCCACCGCACCCACTGTGGGGACACAGGAGCCGCTTGGCACAATAAACATCTCCCTGACCAACTCCGGGATTCGCAAGCAGATAGGAGAGGCGCAGAGTGGTTTATATGTGGTGACCATCACTAACAATTCATCGACCCGCCGAGGGCTGGTGATGACAGGCTCCGATCTGTGCTGCACTATGTTTACACGTTTTTCTCGGATTATCGCCCCCGGAGAGAAGCAATCATTTCGCTGGTATTTTGCACCAGGGAAGGTGCAGATGCGAGATATTCTTTCCGGCAGGCGAGCCGGAACCGGGCTTGTTGATGTAAAGTACGGGCGTAATACATCGTCGATAATCTTCGATTAGCAATTAAGGGCGAGTCTGCAAGTCAAAACACATGCCCGGGCGACTGGTCCGGGCGTGTGTTATCTTGCCATCTTCCGTAAGCCGTTCAGCAATTCTATCTCGCCTGTGGTCATCCCAGGCTGTGGGTCGAAATGAGATGGGTTATCCGGCATCGAATCCGGGACGAGACTCACGGATTGTTTCATCATCGACATGGGTTCTACAGAGTTCTGTGTAGCAAAGCGATCGCTTTGCAAAGAAACCATCCTGTGCTCGGCGTTGACCACAGCGAACTCGATTCGAGCTACGCATTCGTCGGCGGTGGCTTTAAGATCGGCCATCAATCGTGTCGCGCTTTCCTCCAAGACTTTGAGATCAGTCGGCGATAGAGGCTGCGAGCGCTTGGCGGCCGAAATATGCCCATTTTTATACATCCATTTGACGCCGACAAACGCTGCATATCCCATCCCTACGAGTGTTATTATCGAAAACAGTATTTCCATTGTGTTTACACCATCACGTCGAGCTTGTTATCTTCGGGTTCCTGCTCGTTTTTTGAATCTTTGTGCGACACCTGCCGCTCTACTTCCCTGCGTCGGCGTTCGCGTTCTTTCTGGATTTTCGCCTGTCGTATTTTTTCAGCTTGCTCTGTCTTGATCGGATTTATGCTATCGGCAAAAGGTGCGGCTGTGGCTTGTTGAGCCATTTCGCTTGCTCTTTGCGATGAATTGGGCGACCGATCCACATCCAACGATTTGGCAAGGGAGCCAGCCAGATTTGCTGCATCCGGCCCCATCACCCATCACCTCCCGTCAGGCGGCGAATGCATAGGAAAGTGAACCTTGAGAAAGCTTGCCCGATAGCCTCAATATCGCTTTCGTGTGTATCTGGCAAACACGAGACTCCGTCACTTCCAGCACCGCCGCGATCTCTTTTTGAGTTAAATCTTCATAATAGTAGAGCGCGACCACAGTGCGCTCCCTCTCCGGCAATTCATCAATTGCTTTGGCCAACAATCGCTTTTGCTCAGAACGCTCGGCCTGTGAGGCGGGATCATCTTCTTCATCTTCAGCGGTCGAGGTTCGTATATCTCCACCCATAGCAATTACTTCGTCTAAAGATAACAGCGCCGATTGGCCTACATCGACCAATATCTTCTCCAGCTCTAAAACCTCGATGCCGAGGTGTTGAGCAACCTCTGAATCAGTAGGCGGACGCTTTAGCTCGTATTCCAGGCTGGAATAAGCCTCACGAAGCTGGGTCTCATGCCGCCGAACCGATCGAGGCGTCCAATCGAGACGGCGTATCACATCGATCACCTCGCCGCGTATTCTGGTCAGAGCGTAGGTTTCGAATTTTACGTTTCTGTCGAGGTCGAACTTTTCGATGGCGTCGATCAACCCCACGACCGCATGGCCGATAAGGTCCTCATAACTCAGGGCACCGCTCGGCGTCAGATTGAGCCTGTCCACCGCATATTTTGCCAGATAGGCGTATTCATTTATAAGTTCTTCGCGAGCGCCGTCACTGCCGTTGTATTTCAGATCACGCCAAAGTTTTGTCCGTCGATCCATAGCTTATAAATCCTTTAATCAGCCGTCGTGGCTTTGTCCACCCTGCCGCACGGATGATCCATCGTGCGTACTCTCTATTGCCTCTACACTACCGGATAGCAAGCCGGCAAACCAACCAATGAGCAGCCAGCATATGATAAATGTGATAAGGGCCTTGCCGACGGCCCAAACAAGCTCTTCACCAAAGTATAGCGAATGTATCCCCACCACCAAAAACGCGGCCAAGGCGAGAAACAAACTTATTATTTTCAACGCGGCACGAATCGGCATATCAAGCCTCCACCAGCGCTTCGATTGTCCGAGAAGATTGCCACTGACGCTCCCTTTCAGTCAGTTTAATCGCCAATTTGCGAAGCCATGAGGCCGCCGGAGTGTGAGAATATTGTGTTATAAATGGCTTTTGAGCAACAATCCCTCGTCCTACTGCCGAATCGTATGGTATGTATTCGTGGCGCTGAAAACTTCTGCCTAAAAATCGTCTGCAGATTACGTCCAGTCCATTGGCCACAGCCCCGGCTTGAGACGGATTGGCGCAGCAATTTGATACAAGGGTTATCTGCGAGTCGGGATTGGCTTGAGTCAGCACCTTTATAGACGCATAGCTGTCAGTTATCGAGGTCGGCTCTGGGGTTGTGACAATCAACACCTCGTTTGCGTGGGAGAGCAGATTTATGACCGAATCATCTATGCCGGGGGCAGTGTCAATGATGACAATATCACCGCCCGAAGCACTGTCCAGCATCGTCTTCATCAGTTCTACGCTGGTGACGCCATCAATATTGGCCATCGAATCAAGCCCGGAGCCTGATGATATCAACTTCAGGCCGTTTGAATATTGCGTCCAAGCATCTGCCGGTGCGACGCGCCCCAGGGCGACATCTTCCAGCGTATATCGAGGCGTGACGCTCAGCAGAACCTCAGCGTTTGAAAGGCCGAAGTCGGCGTCAATCAAACGCGCACCCCCACGCATTCCTGCGATGGTGATGGCAAGGTTTACTGCAAGGCTTGTCTTTCCCACCCCACCCTTGCCGGATGTAATTGCAACAGTATACGGTGTCTGTCGAACGAGGCAATCGTCGTCGTAGTTGGCTTTGTCTTTCACCAGATTTCGCAGAGCGTAGGCCTGGTCGATCACTGCACCACCTCCGTTACCAATCCGGCAATTGTCCCGGCATCTGCAAACTCGATGTCGTGGGGGACATTTTGCCCCATAGTCGAGCATACCAGAGGAAGTCCGGATCGGAACGGCAGATTCACCAGGCTGCCTCGATCCAAAGATTCATCAATCTTGGTGACAGCGATTTTGTTTGGGGATAGAACCGCGAACTTTTCTATAACCTCGGCTTGAACGGCACGGCTCTGAGAAGCAGCAACGCACAGATATGTTTGCGTCGGTGCGCCAGCCATTATAAAGGCAGCCAGTTCGGCGAGGTGTTCATCGCTGCGCTGACTGCGGCCGACTGTATCTATCAGCACAATATCTTTGTCTGAATGTTTTTCTACCCCAGCGGAAACCTCATCAGGAGACAGCGCGATTTCCAGCGGCAGACCCATGATTCTTGCATAGGTGCGCAATTGCTCCACAGCGCCGATTCTATAGGTATCGGCAGTGACTAAGGCGGTCTTTTTGCCCTGTTCAATCGCAAATTTGGCCGCCAATTTGGCAAGAGTGGTCGTCTTACCGACACCTGTGGGGCCTACTATCGCTATAACTTGCCTGCCGGAATGCAGTGGAGGCGCGACGAACGCCTGCATTTTGCCGGCTAGCGCGGAAGCCAGTTCGACAGAATTGTCGATATCAATCAGATCAGAAAGCTCGCCACGCGCTATATCGTCATCGACGCCCAGCCTCACGAGGAGCGGCTGATTGGTTTCGGTCGACTGCGGCTGATAAGTCAACAGTTTTTTTACGACCTCACTCAGGTTGCGCAGATCCGAGCGTATTTGCCTGATCTCCGACTCAGACTCCGCTATGGCCGCGGGCTGGGCGGATACTGTTCCCCCATAGGCGGTCGCGGCTGCTTTTGAATTCACAGCGATGGGGTGTGGTATACTCTCCGTTTTCGGAGTTTGAGGCTGATCGGCAACATCGTCAACTGCCGCCATCAATTCTACGCGAGTCAATGCCCCCAAACCCAATACGCCGCCCGCCTTAACGTGTTTGCTGTTGAGCACAACGGCATCTTCTCCAAGCTCCGCGCGAGCCTGCGCAAGCGCGTCCTGCATCGTATCTGCTTGAAATGTCTTAATACGCATTAGCTGAAGCCACCAATCCTTCGTCGAGTGTTACCAGTCCAATAGATTCGATATTTACGTCCGGTGCGATCTCGGCGTAAGAAAGGACAGCCACCGTCGGGAAGCTCTGCTCGATCAGCCTGCGCATGTGCAGCCTGATTCTTGGAGAACAAAGCATAATCGGTTCGTGCCCATGTTGAGCCATTGCCTCGATCTGGTCACGGGTGCGTTGTAGCAATTCTTGTACCCGGCTGGGGTCCAGGATCAGCCGTGCGCCAAGCTCGGTCTGCCGTACACCATCGACAATGACTTGCTCGACGGCGGGGTGAAGGCTGAAAACCGTAAGAACGCCATCGTCGGTTGTATATCGACGACATATCGCAAGCCCCAATCGCTGGCGGACATATTCTGTGAGGATGTCGGTATCTTTTGTGGCCCCGGCATAATCGGCCAGCGCCTCAAGTATAGTCACGATGTCTTTGACAGCGACTCGCTCTCGCAGCAGATTCTGCAGCACTTTTTGCACATCCCCGAGGGCCATCGCGTCTGGAATAAGCTCATTCACAACCGCCGGCGCTTCCTGGCGGGCGGCGTCTATGATCTGCTGGGTCTCCTGCCGAGTCAGCAATTCGGCTGAGTGCTTGCGCACTATCTCGGTCAGGTGGGTGATAAGCACAGTCGTCGGTTCGACCACGGTGTATCCTGCAACTTCGGCGAACATTTTCTGCCCCTCTGCTATCCAGGTCGCCGGTAGACCGAATGCAGGCTCGGTTGTGTCGATGCCGGTGAGCTTGTCTGTGGCTCCTCCCGGATTCATCGCAAGGTATTGTTCGGGGAATATCTCTCCACGCGCGGTCTCGGTGCCGCGGAGTCTCACCACATATTCGTTTGAGCCGAGTTGAACGTTATCTCGAACCCTGATAGCAGGCACCAGCACCCCCATCTCAGTCGCCGCCTGCCTGCGAATCATCGTGATTTTATCCAACAGATCGCCGCCCTGCTTGGGATCGGCCAACGGAATCAGCCCGTAGCCAATCTCCAAGGTCAACGGATCGACTCCTATCAGGTCGGTCATCGACTCGGGGGCTTTGGGTAGTTCTCTCTGCCGCTCGGCTCGTTGTTTTTCGGCTTGCTGGGCTTGATTTGCGCTCTGCGTGAGCATATATGCGGCGACTCCGCATATTACGGCAGCTAAAATCAAGGGCAGTTTGGGCATCCCAGGGACGACCATCATAAGCACAAACACGGCGGAAGTTATCGACAATGCCCTGGGTTTGGATGTGATCTGGGTGATAAGCTCGAATCCGAGGCTCTTCTCTCCTCCGTTTTTGGTAACCATAAGCCCCATCGCAGTAGAGACAAGCAGAGCCGGAATCTGAGTGACCAGACCCTCACCTACGGTCAGCAGCGTATAGGTCTGAAGTGCATCGACAAGATTCATGCTGTGCTGCGCTACGCCAACCACGAATCCACCGATCACGTTCACGATAATCATGATGATCGCGGCAATCGCGTCCCCTCTGACGAACTTGCCCGCGCCATCCATTGCCCCATAGAAATCCGCTTCTCTGGCAACTTCTTTGCGACGGCGCCTGGCTTCATTGTCGTCGATTATGCCCGCACTGAGATCGGCGTCTATTGCCATCTGCTTGCCCGGCATAGCATCGAGGGTAAATCTTGCCGCGACTTCGGCTACACGGCCCGCGCCGGAGGTTATAACCAGAAACTGAATCACAACCAGTATGGCGAAAACTACGATACCGACAACGTAGTTCCCGCCGACCACGACCGAGCCGAACGCCGTGATAACCTGACCCGCGCTGGCGTGCAGAAGAATGAGTCGCGTTGCGGAGATGTTCAAAGACAGCCTGAACAGCGTCGTCATCAGCAGCATAGACGGGAACGAGCTGAACTCAAGCGGCTGCGAGGTATACATCGTCACAAGCAATATCGAGAGCGCTAGCGCGATGTTTCCACATAAGAGAATGTCGAGAAGCCAGTGGGGCATCGGGAGGATCATCATACCGACGACCATCACAGCAGCGACTGCGACTAATACGTCGCTGTGGCGTCCGATAGCTCCCAGACCGGGTTGTGTTGTTGTATCACTCATATTTGTCCGTTGAAACGTTTGGGCGCTTCAACGTCCAAACGTCATGCTGTTTTTAGTCGATGGCTCAGTCGATAGACGTATGCCAGTATCTCGGCTACCGCTTGATAGAGATCGGCAGGTATCTCCTGTCCTATCTCGACCGAAGCGTATAATGTCCTGGCCAGTTGAACATTCTCAACGATTGGAACGCCTGCCTCAGCGGCTATGTCTTTGATCCGCTGAGCGATCAATCTCTGGCCTTTCGCTACCACTATCGGCGCGGCGGATCGATCTGTGTCATATTTAAGAGCGACTGCGAAGTGCGTCGGGTTGGTGACCACCACATCCGCTTTCGGCACTTCCATCATCATCCGCTGCCTGGATATCTCTCGTTGCTTTTGGCGAATCCTGGACTTCAGCAGCGGGTCGCCCTCGGTGCGTTTGTAGTCTTCCTTGACCTCTTGTTTCGTCATCCGCAGCTGTTTTTCGAGCTGGGTTTTCTGAAATATATAGTCAAGGGCGGCGATCACAAACAGGCACAACGCCGACCTCAGCAACAACCCCCAGGTGAGCTTACCAATCATCAGGCAAGAGGCTAAATAATCGCCACCCACCAGACTCTGCATGTCTGTGTATTTATCTCTGAAAAACGAGAAAACTATATAACCGACAATCAGAATCTTCGCGATCGACTTAGCCAGTTCGACTGCGGTTCTCGCAGAAAACATCCTCTGGATGCCGCTCAACGGATTGAGCCTCTCCGCTTTGAACTGCAGCGCCTTCGTGGAAAACACCAGGCCCACCTGAAGCGCGCTCGCCGCGAACCCGACTACCGCCACCCCAATCAACAAAGGAGCAATAGCCGCGCCTGTCTGCAGCAATAACCGTGCCAGGT
>LSQX01097209.1_pt1 | contig 26527 bp, 21 predicted proteins | sample 654561 | NCBI WGS metagenome assembly LSQX01 (sample SAMN04489861, study PRJNA283612) | anaerobic digester metagenome | isolation source: 4 biogas reactors fed with cattle manure at either 37C or 55C with and... | place: Denmark: Kongens Lyngby | collected 2014 | reverse complement strand
ACCCGGTTGGTTTGAGCATCCAGCGCCACCACCGAGGGCTCGTGCAGGACAATGCCCTTGCCTTTAATGTAAATCAGTACTGTTGCGGTTCCCAGGTCGATGCCAATGTCCCTAGATAGGCTAATCACAAATACTCCTCCTTTGCCGCGACTGCCGCTGAAAGCACTGGAATAATATTCTACAAGGGCGGAAGAAACTCCTTTATTTAGCCAACCTTTTCCCGCTTTTCCCGGTACTTTCTTCTGGTCGCTTCCCCGCCGCGCAGGTGCCGTTCGGCCTTGTTTGTCTCCAGGATCTGCCTGACTTGTTGCGCCAGCGCGGGGTTGATCTGGCAGAGGCGTTCCGTCAAGTCTTTGTGCACCGTACTCTTGCTCACCCCAAAGGCTTCCGCCACTGCCCGCACGGTATCGCCGGTATTGAGAACGTGGTTGGCAATGTCGATAACCCGTTGCCAGATATAATCATTCACTCCGCTGCCCTCCTAACCTTTATACTGTTCAATTTATATGTCCCCCCTGAAGGTGTTAGACCTTTCTGGCAACCAATTGCGGTCATTGCTCTGCCCCGACGTAATCCCTGGGGTCATGGGCTTCCCCGTCGGGCCCCCACAATTCAAATTCCAAAAAGTCACCGGCGTAATTCCCCCAGGGCTTGGGGGCCAGTTCGCCAATCTTCTGCCCTGCTGTTACCCTTTGCCCGACGGTTACGCAGATGTTGTCCAGGTTGACGTACACCGTGATCCAATCGCCATGGGCGATTTCCACTTTACCCGACTCTTGAATGTCGGGATGTACGACCTTGGTCACCGTTCCGCTCAGGGCTGCCGCCACGGCATCCCCTGCCAGCCCGTCGATGTGCAGCCCGGCCAGCGTCCAGTACGTCCCGGGGGCAGACTGAAAGCCATCACCCGGCGCCGCCAATATCTCGCCTTTCAGGGGCAGCAGCAGTTTGTCCCCCCGTTCGGGCACAAAGGCCGTTTCCTCTGACGGGACTTCCTCGCCCGGATCCTGCTCATGGGGGTGTTGATGTTCTTCCTGTTCCCCGTTAGGGCCAGGGACAAAGACGTAACCGGGCTCCGGCCGCAACTGCCACCACGCCAGGCCCGAAATACACAGGGCGCAAAGAGAGTACACCAGCGCATAACGCAAGCCCGGGGACAGAGAACGCCAGTGAGCGCTGGCTGTCCTTTTCAGCTTCGCCGCCGTATTTGCGAGCTTGCCGACCATTGTCTTTACACTGCTTTTCAGCTTCTTCACTTGCCTATCACCTCGAGGCATATTCTGCCCCGGACAGGCTGTATTATTCTTCCCACCGCACCCTTTGCACCGAGACGCCGGTAAAGTAATGCTCAATTATTTCCTCGGCAGAATGCCCCAGCCGGGCCATGCCGTCGGCGCCGTATTGGCACATGCCCACAGCATGGCCATAACCCATGGTAGTGAAGGAAAAGGTTCCGTTCTCTTCCAGCCAGGACACTTTGCTGGACCGCAGGCCGAGGCTGGTGCGAAATTCCAGTCCCCGCATAACTTTGCCGCCCACGTCGACGTCAATGATGCGCCCGCTGGGGGTGCTGCGGAGCACCTGCAGGCGCAGGACCGCCGGTTCCACTTCCAGCCGGGCAGCCACATCTTCCCGTTTCAGCCGTACCGTTTCCGTCAGCCGCGGCGAATGGGAGCAATAAGGACATGCCACCGCCCTGAGATAGGGCACGGCGTTGGTCCAGACATCTTCCGAGTTCTCGGTGCTGCCGCCGCAGGTGGAATGGAAGACGGCGTCAATCAGCCTGCCCTGGTGGGTAATGACTTGCCCGCCGGTTTCCGTAACGGCCCGCCAGATCTTGTTCCAGTACACCCTTTGCCGGAAGAAAGGCCATTGGGAATAGGCCTGTTCCTGGCTAATCCAGGCCTGGCAGTGGGTGCTGTCGGTGCACACGTCGGCGTCGGGATGCCGGTCGCACCCCGGGCCGCCGCCGCTTCGCAGGCGGGCAAGGGCGTAGGTCCTGGCCACAATGGCCTGGGCCCGCAACGCTTCCTGATGAAATTGGGCCGGCATTTCCGCCGCCACCACTCCGGCCAGGTATTCCCCCAGGGGCAACGCCATTAGTTCCTGAGTCCGGTGGTTCCACACCTTTGTCGTTATCCGCTCCGTTTTTTCTCCGGCCGGCGGCAGGCCGCGCCTGCAGCTCCACACAGTCAGCGCCGGCAAAACAATTAACAAAAGCAGCATTGCCGTTAGGGTGAAGACTATCTTCTTTAGTACCCGCACCGTTTTCCCCCCTCGGCGCTATGTATATGCCGGGGACAGGCAATCTAGACTTGTACACAAAAAAGCCGCCCTGCGGCGGCATGCTCAGCGTATCCAGATATCTGCACCCAAGTTTTTTAACTTGCCCACCAAATTATGATAACCGCGGTCTATGTGGTAGACATTGCCCACTTCCGTAATGCCTTCGGCGGCCAGGCCGGCCAAAACCAGAGCCGCGCCGGCCCGCAAATCCGTGGCATTTACCGGTGCGCCGGTGAGCGCCGGCACCCCTTCGATGACGGCGCTGCGTCCTTCGATCTTAATCCTGGCATTCATGCGTTTGAGTTCATCCACATGCATAAAGCGATTCTCAAAAATGGTCTCCACAATGATGCTGGTACCGGAAATGGTCGCCAGCAGAGCCATCATCTGTGCTTGCATGTCAGTGGGAAAACCAGGATAGGGCATGGTCTTAATGTCGGTAGTGCGATAATGGGGTCTGCCCAGTACCCGTATGCCCCCCGACCAGGGAATGATCTCCACTCCCACCTCAGCCAACTTGGCCATCAAGGGCTGCAGGTGTTCAGTGACAACATTTTCTATCCAGACGTCTCCGCGGCTAATGGCACCCGCCACCATATAGGTCCCGGCTTCTATACGGTCCGGTATGACCGTATGCTCAACGCTGCCCAGCACGTTTACACCTTCGATGCGGATGGTATCCAGGCCAGCCCCTTTTATTCGCGCCCCCATCCGGTTGAGGAAATTCTGCAGGTCCACGATCTCCGGTTCGCGGGCGGCATTCCTGATTATTGTAGTTCCGGGGGTCATTGCCGCCGCCATCATAATGTTTTCGGTAGCGCCAACACTAGGGACATCCAGCATGACCTCTTTGCCTTGGTCAGCAACTGCGGTGCCGATCATCAGCCCATGTTCCTCCCTAATCTGGTAACCCATGTGGCGGAAGCCCTTTACATGCAGATCCATTGGCCTGGATCCAATCGCACAGCCTCCCGGGTAAGCTACCCGGGCTTCCTTGAATCGGCCCAGCAGCGGCCCCATGACCAGATTGGAGGCCCTCATTCGCCTGGATATATTTTCTGGAAGTTCGTTGCTGCATGCTGTTCTGCCGTTGATTATCAGCACCCGGTCTTCTCTTTTTACTTTGGCACCCAGCAGTTCAAGCGCTTCGGACATGACGTTTATATCATCCAGTTCCGGGACCCCGTTTAGTATCACCTCACCACAGCACATTAGGCTGGCAGCCATTATGGGGAGGATGGCGTTCTTGGAACCACTTATTTCTACCTGCCCTTTCAGGGCCTTACCGCCTCTGACCAGTAGTCTTTCCATTAAAATACCTCCATTTAAACCATAGGGAAAATCACAGCTTTTCTGCCAACCTAACCCCAGTCTTCCATACATCCCCAGCACCCATGGTTACCAGCAGGTCATTACTCTGCAAGGTATTTTGGAGAAAGTCCTCCGCATCATCCAAGCCCGGGATGTATACGGCCTCACAACCGGCTGCTACCGCTGCCTGGTAGATCAATTCACCGGTTACGTTTTCGATAGGGGTCTCCCCCGCGGAATATATATCGGTGATGATAACCAAGTCGGCCTCCCGGAATGCCTCCCCTAACTGTTGGTATAATAATTGGGTGCGACTATAACGATGGGGCTGAAAAATCACCGCCAGCCGATCTTGATGGAACTGCCTGGCGGCCCGGATAGTTGCGATGATTTCGGTTGGGTGGTGGGCATAATCATCAACTATGGTAATGCCTTTGGTCCGGGCTATGATCTGAAATCGCCGTTTGGCACCAGGAAACGCCTGCAGTGCCTTGGCCGCCAAGCCGAAATCCTGGCCTATTTCAACCGCTACCGCGGCAGCGGCCAGGGCGTTTAGGGCGTTGTGTTTGCCTGGTATAGCCAGTCTCGCCAGGCCTAATCGCTCTTTACCCCGGTATACCTCGAAGGATGATCCCATTCCTTCCGGCACCCAGTTGTTAAAATAATAATCCATGTCATCGCTTTCACCGTAGGTCAATATACGGCCAGGCAGATCCTCGCGCATATGGCGCAACAATGGATCTCCTCCATATACCATGGCAAATCCGGTCGGCATGATCTGCCCCAGGAATCGCCGGAAAGCTGCTTGCAGCTTATCCATGGATCGGTAGAAATCAAGATGATCATTTTCTATGTTGGTCACTATGGCCGCATACGGTTTGAGCTCCAGAAAGGAGCCATCACTTTCGTCGGCTTCCAATATGAAATAGTCGTTTCCACCCAGCCGCGCATGCAACTGAGTTCCCTGTATTTCACCGCCCAGTATCATGGTGGGATCCAAGCCGCAGCCCACCAGAGCAGAATACAGCATGGAAGTGGTGGTGGTCTTGCCATGAGCGCCTGCTACCGCCAAGCCCAGATGCAAATTGGCCATGCGGGCCAACATCTGCCCTCTCTTGATCACCGGAGTGTTCATGGCCCGGGCCGCTGCCACCTCAACATTGTCAGCCGGGATAGCCGATGAGATGACCACCAGATCGACCCCTTCCTGCAGGTTTGAAGCAAAGTGACCATGATATATGGTGACCCCGATCTTTTCCAGCTGGCTGGTGATGCCATCGGTATTGAGATCAGAACCGCTCACTCGCACTCCCTGTTCCCGGAGCACGCGGGCAATGCCACTCATGCCCGCACCTCCTACTCCAACCATATGCACCCAAGACCCAGATTCCGCGGTCATCAACTCATCTCCTTCGATCATAAAACATCTCCTGATTCATTATTATAGTATGCACAATTAACAGAAGTGGTTACATATCGTATAACAGGCCTGTCCATATCTTCAACCCAAATATGCTCGCTCGGATCGGCTTAAAGGGACAGTATCTCGTCAACAATATCTTTAAGCGCATTCGGCCGGGCCTCTTTCAGCATATTAACTCCCATCTCTTCCAGTCTGATTGGATCCTTCCTCAGTCGCTCCACAATCTTGTACAGACTGTCGCCATCCAGGAACTCATCTATGATCATTTCGGCTGCTTGCTTTTCTACCAGCGCCCGGGCGTTCTTCTCCTGGTGGTTTTCAGCCGCATAAGGATAAGGGATGAATACAGCAGGCAGACCCAGCAGTTCCAGTTCACAAACAGTACTGGCTCCCGCCCGGCATACCGCTAGATGGGCGGCGGCCAAGGCTGCTTCCATATCGTATTTATAGGGCACCATTTCCAATCCACATTTCAAGGCTTTCACATCGAGCCTCTTTTCCAGGGCCAGCTTCATCTCATCATAGCCGGCTTCGCCGGTTATCCAAATAAAGTTCATGTCGCTATTGCGATAGCGATCGATTACCGGTATCATGGCCTGGTTGATGCTGTTGGATCCCAGACTCCCTCCAAAAGCCAGCAGCGTAAACCGGCCGCCTGGCCTACGGTCCTTACCATACATAGCCAGTATCTCCCGACGCACCGGCAATCCGGTCACTCTTATATTGGAACCCTCCAGATATCGGCCGGCTTCCGGGAAGGTTAGCAATACCCGATCCGCCCGTTTGGCCAGGTTGCGATTGGCCAGTCCGGGGATGGCGTTCTGTTCGTGGATCACGGTCCGGACATCCATAAATGACCCTGAAAATACCACCGGGAAGGATACATACCCGCCGGTTCCTACGATAATATCGGGTCTATAATCTTTGATTATCTCGCGGGCCTGGAAAAAGCTGCCTGGGAACTTGAGGAGGGTCTTGCTTGATTTAAGCATTGAGGAGCGGTCTATTCCGGTGATATCTATGGTGCGAAAGGCTATTCCGCTACGGGGCACTATACGATTTTCCAACCCCTTGGCAGTTCCCACGTAGAGCAGTTGCACATCGGAGATCCTGGTTTTTAGTTCGCTGGCAATAGCCAGGGCTGGGTAAATATGACCACCGGTCCCTCCGCCGGTAAGGATTATTTTCACACCCGATTCCTCCTTCAGGTTCGCGTACTGTATCGCGAAATATTTAGCAACAAGCCTACCACTATCATGGTAAATAACAGTGAGGTGCCGCCGTAACTCAAAAACGGCAAGGTAATCCCGGTGACCGGTAATGCCCCGGAAACCACCGCGATGTTGACCATAGCCTGAAATACGATGATGGTGGTAAGCCCGGCGGCCAGCAATCTGGAGAAATTATCCGGAGCATTTATTGCAATTTTATACCCTCGCCAGGCTAAAAGCAAAAATAGAGCCACTACCACGCTGCAGCCGATAAAACCAAGTTCTTCACCCAGGATGGCGAAGATGAAATCAGTATGCTGTTCGGGCAGGTAGAAGAACTTCTGACGGCTCCGCCCCAGACCCATGCCGAATAGTCCCCCGGAGCCCAGGGCATATAGTGATTGGATGGTTTGGAAGCCCTCATCACTGGCATATTTCCAGGGATTAAGAAAAGCCATTACTCTTTCCATGCGGTAGGGGGCTATAGAGATGGCGGCCCCTATGGCACCGATCCCTGACAACATGAGCACGCCCAGGTGGGACCATTTGGCACCAGCCACCAACAACATAAAAAACACGGTGGCAGCAATCGTAAACGCAGTCCCCAGATCAGGCTGGAGCATGATCAGTCCACAAATTATCGCCGCCATTACCAGAAAAGGTAACGCTCCAGCAGTGAAAGAAGAAGAAATCTTGCCCAGTTTGTGATCCATGGCCTTGGCCAAAAACAGGACCAAAGCAACCTTGGCCAATTCAGACGGAGAGAAACGCATGAAGCCCAGATCGAAAGAACGGCTGGATCCTTTTACCTCTATCCCCAAAGGGGTAACGACCAGAATCAGCAAGACCACCGCGAGGACCATCAAGGGGACGGCAAAATCATGCAGCCTGGAAAAGTTGAGTTTCATGGCCGCCACCATGGCGAAGATACCGATCACCGCCCACAGCAACTGCTTCTTAAAAAAATAGTAGGAATCCCCATAATTAACGTTGGCGGTAACCGCGCTGGAACTGAACACCATTATAAGTCCGATCCCCAGCAGGGTTATGGCGGAGATAAACAGGATAAAATCAGGCGGCCCCTTTTTCAATCTCATTGACTAGCCCCCTTTGGAGTCATGCCCTGGATCACTCTCAATCAGTCTGGCCACTTCCTGACAGAAGAGGTCCCCCCGGTGTTCATAGCTGGCGAACATATCCCAGCTCGCACAGGCTGGCGAAAGCAGTACCACATCTCCGGGAATGGCCAATGCGCTAGCCACTTTGACCGCAGTCGCTAAGTCATCTACTTCATATATATTCCTGAAGCCCTGTTCCATTACCGCAGTTTTCATCATCTCTTTGGCTTCGCCCAGTAGCACCAGGGCTTTTAACCGAGAGGCCATCAGCCGGGCCACCCCCGAATAATCGCCTCCTTTGGCCCGTCCCCCGGCTATGAGCACGATCGGTTCGTCGAATGCTTCCAGGGCTTTGATGGTCGAATCCGGATTGGTCCCTTTAGAATCATTTACATATTGGACTCCCTTATGGCTGGCCACTTGCTCCAAGCGGTGTCTGACTCCATCGAAGGCAGTTAAAGACCGGCTGATCGATTCTTTCCCCACTCCTGCCGACCAAGCCATAGCCACCGCACACAGTATGTTTTCCAGGTTATGCTTACCCCTCAAGCGAACACCGGCCAATGAAGCGATCAACTGTTTGGCTCCATGACCAGCCAGAAATATCTGGCCCTCCTCCACAAAGAATCCTTCATCCAGTACCTGACTGGATGAAAAGAATACGGTCCGGGCGCGGGCGGAGAGATCGTAAGAGCGAACCATCTCATCATCATAATTGAGGATGAGATAATCATCGCTGGTTTGTCTGTTAAATATCCTGCTCTTGACACTGATATACTCATCCATCGATTTGTGTCGGTCCAGATGATCGGGAGTAATATTTAGAATCCCTGCGATATGAGGTTTGAAGGCAACGACTGTCTCCAATTGAAAGCTGGATACCTCTACCACCAATTCGCCTGAAAGCATATCATCAACCAGACTGCACAAGGCAGTCCCGATGTTCCCACCTATGGCGGCGATCCTCCCGTCCTGATACAACATAAAATGTAGTAATGCAGTGGTGGTGGTTTTTCCGTTGGTCCCGGTGATGGCACATATCTCCACGCCGTCCGACTTGAGCTGGAAAGCGAGTTCCATCTCGCCTATCACGGGTATGCCAGCCTGTTGAGCATTCCTGACGACTTCCGTATCCATTGGAACCCCCGGACTGACTACTATCAGATCCCAGTCCTGGTCGGTCAGAGGAGGAAGTTGGCCGGAATATACAATGCTACCCAGCCCTTCCAGTTGCTCGATCTCTTTTTTAATCTGTATCCGCTTCTTGGCGTCGTAGGCTCCAAGGTAAGCTCCGCGTTTATGTAAAGCCGCCGCTGCCGCCAATCCGCTGCGGGCGATGCCAACTATCAAAGTCTTTTTTCCCTCGAACGACATGTTGCTTTCTCCTGTCCTATACTCTAAACCCGATCAATCCCAGCACTACAAACATCAGTGAAAGGATATGGAAGATATAGACCACTTTGGTTTCCGGCATCCCCTTTAACTCAAAATGATGGTGCAAAGGCGCCATTAAAAATACCCGCCGCCGAGTGGCTTGAAAATACACCACTTGGATTATCACGCTTAGCGCCTCGATGACATATACCCCGCCCAAGATGATAAGGGTGATTTCGCTGCCGGTCATGGCGGCCACTGCAGCCACCCCCGCTCCTAAAGCCATCGAACCGGTATCTCCCATGAATACTCGGGCCGGATAACGGTTGAAAAACAAGAAACCCAAGCAGGCCCCGGCCAGAGCGCCGCAGAAAATCAGGAGGTTGCCATGATCGGTCACAATGCAGATAACGCCCAGGCCCAGGACCATAAAAAAGGTGACCCCGGCCGCCAAGCCATCCAGTCCATCGGTCAAATTGGCCCCGTTGGCCGCCGATATGAATACCAAGACCACAAAGGGGAGGTAAAGCCAGCCGGCATCCACGACATAACCGGAAAATGGGAAGACTATTTCCGTCCCCCGCCCCAGCACAAACATCAACAGTAGGGCAAAGGCTGTACTGACCAGTATCTGCAGACCCAGTTTCTCCCGGGCCCTTAATCCCAGCGACCTTTTCAGTACCACTTTTATGTAGTCATCCCAAAAACCGATGCCGCCAAAACACAGCGTTATAAGCACTGCGCTGAGGACTTCGCGGCTGCTCCCGGCAAACAAAAAGCTGGTCACCATAACCGCAGTAATGATTATGATCCCACCCATGGTGGGAGTGCCTGCTTTGACCAAATGGTTCTGGGGTCCGTCCTCCCTGATGCTCTGCCCTACCTTCAGCCGCCTGAGAAATGGAATCATGAAGGGCCCCATCGCCAAAGATATTACGGTCGCTATCACAACGGCTATACCGGAATTTATTATGTAGTCGTGCATTATCATGCCTCCGGATCAGGTCGCAACCAACCATCCTTGCAAAATCTCCTCCAGGCGCATACCGCGTGAACCTTTAAATAATACTACATCACCCCGGCTTACGTTTTGTTGCAGCCAGCCCAGGGCTTCATTGCGCTGCTGGAAACTCATCACCCGCTCCGCCGGAAGTCCTTCCTCCAAGGCACCCTGAGCAATATATGCGGCCCTTTCGCCTATGGTTACCACTAAATCCATATTTAGTCCGGCCGCCCGGCGCCCAACCAGCAAATGCCCTTCGGTTTCGAAATCTCCCAGCTCCAACATATCTCCCAGTACCGCCACGGCTCGGCGATTTCCGCTCACCTCCCGGCAGATCTCGATAGCGGCCAACATCGATACCGGATTGGCGTTGTAGGTGTCATCGATGACGGCGCCGCTTTCGGGAAGGTCGATGATGTTGAGACGGTTTTCGGCGGTGCGGTAGGTATTCAGTCCCTGGTTGATTATTGCCGGGTCCACCCCCAGCAAGTAGGCACAGCCCACCGCGGCAGCCAGATTGGGAGCTAGTTGGGGGGCCGGCAAGGGGAAATAAAAGTCATGGCGATTTCCCCACATCTCAAGGGATATATTTACGCCCGGGCCAACACGTTCAACCTGGATTATACGTATGTCACAACCATCATTATAACCAAAGGTGTGCTGGATGCAGGCATATTTTCTGGCCGCCTCGACCAGATAATGATTGTCTCCGTTTATTAGAGCAAATTTATCCAGGGGGATGAATTCCAATACTTCACACTTGGCCGCCGCAATGTTTTCGAGACTCCCCATAGTCTCCAAATGTACGGGTTCAACATTGGTGATAATAGCGTGAGTGGGTTTAAGAATGGTGGCCAGGCTGGAAATCTCGCCGCTGGCCCGCATTGCCAACTCTACAACCGCGGCTTGATGCCAGTTCTCACAATCAAGGAGGGTCAGGGGCAGGCCGATTTCGTTGTTGAAGTTGCCCGGAGTCTTAAGGGTTACCAATACCGGCGACAAACAAGCCGCCAGGATGTCCTTGGTGGTAGTCTTGCCTACACTGCCAGTCACTGCCACAACCGGAATGTCAAATTGAAGGCGGTAACTGCCGGCCAGATTCTGTAATGCCTCCAGGGTATCATCGACCAATACCACCGCCGTATCGACACCAAGAGCCACCTTGTCCGGTTTAGATATCACCACCGCGGCAGCGCCGGTTTCGATAAGGTCTTTTACATAATCGTGCCCATCGAAATTTTGGCCCTCGAGGGCAAAAAATGCCTGGCCTGAGGCATAGCGGCGCGAGTCGATGCTGATTCCCTCCACAAAGGAATTTCGGTCACCGCTTAATAGCGTACCATTGACACTGTCCAATATAACTTTCAGGCTTAATCTCATCCATTCATTTTACCTTTCAGGAATTCAGCTGCCACTAAACGATCATCGAAATCAAGTACCTGGTCCTTGATCAGTTGGTAGGTCTCATGCCCTTTCCCCGCGATAATGATCAGGTCACCTTTTTTGGCCAGGCATATAGCTTGATGAATGGCTTCGCGCCGATCAATGATCTTGGCGTAATGTGAGTTCTCTACTTCCTGCAGGCCTGGGATGATATCGTCGATGATCGCTTCCGGGTCTTCACTGCGCGGATTGTCCGAGGTGACTATGCAAAAATCACTGTATTGGGCAACAATCCGCCCCATTATTGGTCTCTTGGTCCGGTCCCGATCACCTCCGCAGCCAAATACGGTGATCAAACGGTTTTCCAGCACCTCCCGGGCCGTCTTGAGGATGTTCTCCAAACCGTCGGGGGTGTGGGCATAATCCACGATAACCGTGAAATCCTGGCCGCAGTCAACCGGTTCGAAACGCCCTGCCACTCCAGTCACTTTGGCCAGGGCTGCCGCGATCACACCCGGGCTGATTCCCTCCCACAACCCAAATGCTATGGCCGCCAAAGCGTTGTATATGCTGAAACGCCCGATTAGCTTCATGTTGATATCCAATCGTTTCTTCTGATAGAGAACCGTAAAATGACTGCCTTTTAAATTGGACTCCAGATCCACTGCCTTCACCATGGCTTCCTTATCGATGCCATAGGTGACGCATCCTGTGGTGCAATTCTCGATGAAGTCACAGGCAGCCGGGTCGTCGGCGTTGATAACCGCAAAGTGCCCTTTCCCGCCCTCCAGTCGGCTGAAAAGATGCAATTTGGATTGTTTGTATAACTCCATGCTGCCGTGATAATCAAGATGATCCTGGGTCAGGTTGGTGAAAACCGCACTATGAAATTCCAATTGATCCACCCGGCCCAGATCCAGAGCATGGGATGAAACCTCCATAACAGCATACTGCCCGGACTGGCGCCGCACCAGAGCCAGAAATTCCTCGATATCGACCGACTCAGGGGTGGTATGCCTGAATGCCTTTTCGTATTCGCCCATACGTGAATATAGAGTTCCCATTATACCTGTTTTACAGCCCCACTCCTCCAATATGGCTTGGATCAGATGAGTGGTGGTGGTTTTTCCGTTGGTGCCAGTTACGCCGACCAATCTTAAGTGACTGGAGGGCTTATGATGGAAATTGGAGGCCGCTTTGGGCATAGCCATACGGCTGTCGTCAACCTGGACGACAGCCACATCGGTGCCCGCGTCTACTTTCCTCTCCACCAGCAAAGCCCACGCGCCGCCCGCGACAGCCTGTTGGATATAATCGTGACCATCTGTTTTTAATCCCGGAATACAGATAAACAGGTCACCCGGTCTGGTCTGGCGGGAATCGAAACTGATCCCTTTGATCTCCTTATCCAAGGACCCGCTGATTAACTGGTAATCCAATCCTTGGAGAAGAGTTCTCAACTTCAAGGTCGTTCCCCCTTTCTATCTGTACATCCTGTAGATAACTATTCCAGCGGCTGGAATTCTACTTTTATGGTTGAGCCTTGGGTTACTACTTTCCCCGCCGCCGGAGACTGATTACTGGATATGCCATGCCCTTCCGGGATCATGTGCAATCCCAACTCCGCCAAAATGCGGGCTACCTCCTTCATAGACTTGCCACTCAGGTTCGGAACGGTAATCTCACCACCAATACCGTCTTTATCATATGGTGACATGCTTATTATCACTTGAGCACCCTTGGTTAGTTTACTTCCGGCCCGAGGCGTTTGCTGCCAAACCAAGCCTCCCTCTCCTACCACCTTGACCGTCAATCCACGGTTGCCCATCAGGGATTGGGCTTCGGCCAGGGGCAGGTTGATAACATTGGGAATTATTACTTGTTCCGCTTGCTGGGGGGCAATATTTCCTTCCACGGTTCGCAGCGGGACCTCAAGGTATCTCAGGGAATCGCTGATTATCTCCCTAGCCGCCGGGGCCGCCACCCACCCACCATAATACGGATATCCCTGGGGCGCATCGACTACTACCATGACCACCAAGCGAGGATCATCAGAAGGGGCCAATCCAATAAATGAGGCTACATACTCATTGTCCAGGTAGCGGCCGCCGGGGCCAACCTTTTGAGCAGTCCCGGTTTTACCCCCCACACGATAGCCTTCGATATAGGCATTGCGACCGGTTCCGTTGGTTACTTCTCCCTCCAGGATCCAGCAGAGTTCTTTGGCCGTGGCTGCGGATATCACCTGCCGCACTTCTTCCGGTCCATAGGTTTCCACCACGTTGCCTTCGTTATCCACAACCTGTTTCAATAGATGGGGTTTCATTAGTTTACCATCGTTGGCGACTGCCGCTACCGCGTTTGTCAATTGCAGAGCGGTGACCGCGTTGGCCTGCCCCATGGCCATTGTGGCCAGATCGATCGGTTTGGCATTGGCCGGCTGAACCAGTATCCCTTTGGCTTCACCGGGCAGGTCGATCCCGGTGGGCTGCCCAAAACCAAAACCATGCAGATATTTGAAGTATTTATCGGCACCAAGATCCAGTCCTACCTTGACAAAGCCAACATTGCAGGAATTCTCCACGATCTGGGCAAAGGTCTGACTCCCATGGGCTCTGTGGTTGGGACAGCCAATGGTCTCCTTCCCTACTTTCACATAACCGGGACAATAAAACTGGGTGTCGCGGTTGACCAAGTTTTCCTCCAGGGCCATGGCCGCAGTGGTGATCTTCATGGTCGATCCCGGTTCATAGCTGTCATTGATGGCGAAGTTCCTACGGTTGCTGGCCGGCGAATCGTTGTAATTGTTGGGGTCGAAGGTGGGCCGGGAGGTCAGGGCCAGAATTTCACCGGTCTTGGGATCCATCACAATAGCGGCGGCGCTTTTAGCCTGCCGCTCGGCAAAGACCTTATCCAACTCCCTTTCCACAATATATTGGATGGTCTCATCCAAGGTAAGGATTAGATTGCCCCCATCCACCGGAGCTATATATTTGTGGGTGGCTTCAGGTATTTCCCTTCCAGCGGCATCATGTTCGATTATGATCCGGCCTTTGGTCCCGCCCACCAGATCGTTATAGTAGTGATCGATCCCCTCCAAACCAGTATTGTCGGTCCCCGATATGCCCAGCACATGACTGGCCAAGGTACCCTTGGGATAGAAACGGCGGCTCTCCTCGGTCAGATCGATCCCCGCCAGCTTCATATCGCGGATCTGCTGTGCCTGTTCCGGGCTTATCTGCCGCTTGATCCACTCGAAGGAACTGTTGGCAGTTATTTTTTTTAAAGTGTTCTCCTGGTCAAGACCCAATACCTGCGATAATTTCTGGGCGGTTTCCTGCTCTGTTTGAGAGCGTTTAATCTCAGCGGGGATTGCATAAACGGAATCGGCGCTAATAGATATGGCCAACTCACGACCATTGCGGTCATAGATTATACCCCGCTTGGACTCCACCGGCACATCCCGCATCCGGTTCTGGGTAGCTTTCTCCGATAGTTCAGCCCCTTTGACAAATTGCACCCAGAAGATCCTTCCCCCGAGAAGGACAAAAGCTATTGTAAATAAGAAAAAAAGCGTAGCGATACGCTTTCTTAAAAGCAAACCAGCTGTTTGCATCTATTAATCACCCCATTTACGGTTTCTTTAAATATTTGCGGCCAAGCGTGACAGACTTGCATAAAGATTGTTTAGAAGATTCTGGCTTATACTTGTACCGTTAACATCCGCATATGTATTGGCAGCGACACTCACCGGTTCGACTGGCGCAGCCATAGCAATTGAAGTCGTGGCATCAGGTTTATACATGCCCAGTTGGCTGATGGCAGCCTGTTCCACATGGGCCAGTGAGCTCTTTTCCGCTATCTGATACTCCAAACGTTGGTTAGCAGTGGTCATCCCCTGAACATCCTGCTCCAACCTTTCTATCTCGTAACCCAGGGTGGCGCTTTGGATACACAGGGCAACCAGCAACAAAGCGTATGTAAAAAGGGCCAGGGCCGCTTTTATGAATAACTTGCGCTTATGGTTGACTCTGGTTACTTTCCGTCTGACCTTTTTCTTTATAGGGGCTTCGACCGGCACATCGGGGTAACTCCAATTCCGAGCTGTACTGGACTGAGCCTGTAGCATACTATTACTCCTTTCTGCACTTTAGAACTATATTCTCTCCGCCACCCGCAGCTTGGCACTTCGGGCTCTGGGGTTAGCGGCGATTTCTTCTTCTGTAGGTAAAATGGGCTTGCGGTGAACCAATTTTAGAGGCGGTCGGCACCCGCATATGCATACCGGAAAATCCGGAGGGCAGGTGCACTGCCTGGATTGATCCTGAAGAAACTTTTTGACGATGCGGTCTTCCAAGGAGTGAAAGCTGATTACACATAACCTACCCCCAGCCTTTAGTGCCGTAACCGCTTGCGGAAGCACTTCCCGCAGAGCTTCCAGTTCCTCATTAACTGCTATTCTTAAAGCTTGAAAGCTCTTCCGGGCCGGGTGTTTTTCCCGCCGATACCTGGCCGGAACTGCTGTCTGGATAATTTCGGTCAATTCCAGGGTGGTATTTATCTCGCCCTGACTTCGATATTTGACAATTGCTTTGCTGATGCGGCGGGCATATGATTCTTCCCCATAGTCGTAGAGGATACGGGTGATTTCCTCTTCGCCCCAGCGATTTATTATTTCCCAAGCGGTAAGCTTTTGTCCCCGGTTCATGCGCATGTCCAGGCGGGCATCCTTATGGAAACTGAAACCACGTTCACTATCATCCAGTTGAAATGAGGAAACTCCCAGGTCGAGCACAATTCCATCAACCCGGCTGATGCCCAAATCACCCAAAAGCTTATTCAAATATCTAAAATCAGACTCTACCAAAATGACGTTACAAGCGCTGAGTCTGAGTCTGGTATTTTTAAGGGTATCGGCGTCTTTATCAATGGCTATGACCGTGGCATCGGCAGCCAATCCTGCCAATAGAAGAGCCAGATGCCCTCCCCCGCCGAGGGTACAATCCACATATTTACCATGGGTATCGGTGATAAGATTCTCTATGGTTTCCTGTAGTAACACAGGCTGATGCACTGCTTCAACTCACTCCTAAATCCCTAACCCCACCAAATTCTCAGCGATCATCTCATATGATGATTCTGCCGCCTGATTATACTGTGCCCAGTTATCACCGGCCCAAATCTCCACCCGGGCGCCCACCCCGATAACTATCAGATCCTTGTTGATGCCTGCATAATCCCTCAGATTAGGCGGCAACACTATTCTACCCTGCTTGTCCATCTCAAGTTCGGAGGCTCCCGAAAAGAAAAACCGGGCAAAGGATCTGACATCGGACCGGGTGAATGGGAGCGATTTGAGATTTTCTTCGATGGCTTTCCACTCCGTCATTGGATAAAGAAATATACAATTATCCAGGCCCTTGGTGGCTATGAATCTAGCCCCTAATTCATCACGGAATTTGGCCGGGATAATAATCCTTGCTTTTGTGTCCAGGGAATGTTGGTATTCTCCCAAGAACATCGGTTCTGCTCCCTCGTGGTGTTTTTGTGGGTAAATTCTCCACTCCGCTCCACATCTCTCCACCCCTATTCTCTCTGCTAAAACCGATTCCCTTCTTTGTGAAAAAGATAACTTTCCAAAATCCTATGTTATTCGAGGCTCCCATCCTATTTTTGATAAAATTAGCCACAAATTTTAACTCGTATCCTGTATGAAAAGGTCAGTATATGGATAATTCGGCATCTCTCCAGAAACAACCAAGGGGTCGGCCGACCCCTACCCGTAAGGGCATGGGTCGGCCGACCCACCTTAAATGATGTGCTGAAATTTGGTCTAACCGAAGTATCATAATTCGGCACATGTTATGAATTAAACTGAAATATTCTTTTCCTCGTGAAAACCCGCCACTGCAGTGACGGAAAATGGACTACATTTTGTAGAGGTCCTGGGCGTCCACATACTGAATGTTTTTCTTTTGGAACACCTCGCGAGCCTTGTTGATATCCTCGACTTTGAATATGACCAGAGCCTCGCCGCCGGCAAAACCCAAGAATGCGTAAAGGTATTCGATATTGATACTCTCCTCCGAAATCTGATCCAGGACGTCAGCCAAGCCCCCGGGTGAATCAGGCATACGCACCGCGATCACCTCTGTCTCACTTACAGTGAAACCGGCATCCTTCAAAATTCTGTAAGCCTGGTTGGGTTCACTGACGATCAAGCGCAGAATACCAAAATCAGAGGTATCGGCAATGGACAGAGCCCGAATGTTAATGCCCGCATCACCCAATACCCGGGTAACGTGAGCCAGTCGTCCGCTGGAGTTCTCCAAAAAAACCGAAATTTGCTTGGCCATCTCATTCCCTCCTATATTTTGCGATTGTCTTTGACTCTCACGGCCTTGCCTTCACTGCGCGGTATGGATTTTGGCTCCACTAACCGGACCTTGACGTTTATCAATAGATTGAGTTCCAGTTCCTTGGCGATTCTCTTGTTGAGGTCCTCCAGTTTTCTTACTTCATCACTGAAGATATCCTCGGACACTTCTACCTGCACCTCCATCAGGTCCAGGTTATCCTGCCGCTCCAATATTATCATATAATGCGGTTCCACTCCAGGAATGCTGAGCAGGACAGCCTCGATGGCCGATGGAAACACATTGACTCCCCGTACTATCAACATATCGTCGGAACGCCCCATCACTTTATTCATGCGCACATGGGTCCGTCCACAAGGGCATTCACTGGCTGCCAGGGCGGTCAGATCCCTGGTCCGGTATCGAACCATGGGAATAGCCTCCTTGGTTATGGTAGTGATAACCAATTCACCCATGGATCCTTCCGGGAGCACCTCTTCAGTGACTGGGTCGATGATCTCAGCCAGGAAGTGATCCTCGGCAATATGCAGTCCGGTCTTGAAAGGACACTCGATAGCCACTCCCGGACCCATGATCTCGCTTAGCCCATAAATATCGTAGGCTTCTACGTTTAACTTGTTTTCTATCTCGGTGCGCATGTTTTCAGACCAGGGCTCAGCCCCGAAGACTCCGGTCTTCAATTTGAGACTGGCGGGATCGATCCCCATGTCGTGCATTACTTCAGCTATAAAAAGAGCATATGAGGGCGTACAGGCTAAGTGGGTCGATCCGAAATCCTGCATAAGCAGTATCTGGCGCTGAGTATTACCGCCTGAAGCTGGTATGACCGAGGCACCCAGCCGCTCCGCCCCGTAATGGGCTCCCAACCCCCCGGTGAACAGCCCATATCCATAGGCGACTTGAATCACCGACCTCTTGTCGGCTCCACAACTGACCAGGGACCGTGCCATGAGGTCAGCCCAGTTATCCACGTCTCGGCGAGTATATCCTACTACGGAAGGTTTACCGGTAGTTCCGGAAGAGGCATGGATGCGAACCACTTCTGACATAGGGACCGCGAAAAGTCCAAAGGGGTAATTGTTGCGCATTTCCTGTTTGGTGGTGAAAGGCAGCTTTCCCAAATCTCCCAGGGTGTTGATGTCATCAGGCTTAATGCCGGCCGCATCCATCTTGCCGCGATAAGTCGGCACAAAGGCATAAGAACGATACACCGTCTCCTTGAGCCTTCTAAGCTGCAGTTTTTCAAGATTGTCCCTCGACATGCACTCTTTATCCTGATCCCAATAGGCCATTTTACCTCTCCCTCCACTCCATTTCAATTCCCGTCAAAAACGAAACGGCTACATGGCTAATTATAATATCAAAACCGCATTTGTACTACATTAAAAGTATCCACAGGCGGTCGGTTGTCCCCCACGGCCACAAAAAAACCCCACTGAGCCGTGGCGCCGCGAGTTTTAACCTGCAAGGCAGGTGGGTGTTCTCTCATACACATTGTGTGTCCCTCAAAATAGGGCTTGCATGCCGTGTATGAAGGCCGAACTCCCAAAGTTTTTGTGTTGGCAAAAACTATACGGTGGTTCACGCGAACAGCAGGGATTTAAGATATTTTATGACTTGTTTAGGTAGATAATAACACAGAAACGGCCGGGCTTCAACTTAAGTCCGGTGTAATTATGTGTGTCTATTTCCAGTATAAACTAGCATAACTAGCTATCTCTGATCTTTAAAGACAATTCCCGCAGCTGTTTGGGGCTTACTGCCGAGGGAGCATCGGTCATAGGGCATGAGGCACTCTGGGTCTTGGGGAAGGCTATGACATCCCGGATGCTGTCCCGGCCAGCCATCAGCATCACCAAACGATCGATCCCAAAAGCGATACCCCCGTGGGGAGGCGCCCCATATTCGAAAGCATCCAGCATAAATCCGAACTTCTCCCGGGCGTCCTGACTGTCGATGCCTACCGCGGCGAAAACCTTGGCCTGAAGGCCGCGATCGTGTATGCGGATGCTGCCCCCGCCTATTTCCGTGCCGTTCAAAATCAGATCATAGGAGCGGGCCCTGACCTGCTGGGGTTCGGTGTCCAACACCGACAGATCCTCCCTCCTGGGGGAGGTAAACATGTGGTGTACGGCCATGAAACGATTCTCCTCGGGATCAAATACCAACAGGGGAAAATCGTGCACCCAGGCAAACGCCAACCGATCAGGATTACACAGGCCTAGCCGCCGACCCAGATGCAATCTCAGAAATCCCAGCACTCGGGCAACTACATCGGCCTGGTCGGCGCCAAAAAGGAGCAGGTCGCCGGGATGGGCATCCAAGGCCTTTGCTATGTCCTGCATGGTGTCCGGGGCAATAAACTTGCTGATGGGAGACTTCAATTCAGTGGCGGTGACATTTATCCAGGCCATACCTTTGGCGCCATACTCCACCGCCATCCGGCCCAGGTCATCGATCTCGCGGCGGGTGAAAGTCCCACAGTTCCTGGCGTTCAAAGCCCTCACTACCCCGCCGCTTTGAATAGCGCTGGAGAAGACCTTAAAATCGACATCAGCAACCAACCCGGTAACGTCCACTATCTTCCAATCAAACCGCAGGTCGGGCTGGTCGCTGCCATACTTCAGCATGGCTTCCTGATAGGATATGCGGGGAAAAGGAACCTGGACCTCGGCCTGGCAGCCCTGCTGGAATAGGCGCGGCATCATGCCTTCGATCAAAGCGATGATGTCTTCTTCGTCCACGAAGGACATCTCCAGGTCCAGTTGGGTGAATTCCGGCTGGCGGTCGGCCCTCAAATCTTCGTCGCGGAAGCAGCGGGCGATCTGAAAATATTTCTCCATCCCCGCTACCATCAGCATCTGTTTGTATTGCTGGGGCGACTGGGGAAGTGCAAAGAATTCTCCTGGGTGGATCCGGCTGGGCACCAGATAGTCGCGGGCCCCCTCAGGGGTGCTGCGGCCCAGGATGGGAGTCTCGATCTCGATGAAACCCTGTTCATCCAGGTAATCTCGGATCTCCTTGACGACCCGGTGACGCATCAGGAGGTTTTTTTTCATTTCCGGGCGGCGCAAATCCAGATACCGGTATCGCATGCGCAGTAGTTCGTCCACCTCGATCCCGTCTTCTATGTAGAAGGGGGGAGTCTTGGATGTGTTCAGAACCTCCATAGCCTCTACATAAATCTCCACCTTGCCGGTCTTAAGATTGGGATTTTCGGTATCTTTGGGCCGTTCCCGCACTTCGCCGCGGATCGCTACCACGTATTCTCCTCTTACGTTCTCAGCCCTGTGAAAAGCCGGTTCGTCCAGCTCGGGATTGAATACGATCTGTATTAACCCCGAACGGTCCCGCAGATCTATAAAAATAAGACCGCCGTGATCGCGGCGGGAGTCCACCCAACCATTAAGGACCACTGTCGAGCCCACCAATCCCATTCCTATATCAGTCGCATTATGGGTTCTTTTCATTCCCCGGTTATCCTCCCTATCTATCCAATATCCTTTTTACAAATGGGATCAAATCCTGCTGCCGGACATTTTCCTGTTGACCTGTACCCATGGTCCGCACTGTAAATATTCCCTGCTCCATCTCGTCCTCACCCAGCAAGACCACCACCCGGGTCCCCAGTTTATGGGCTAATTTCATCTGGCCCTTCATGCTGCGCCCGTTGTAATCACGGTCCGCCCTAAGTCCAACCCGGCGCAAACCGTCCAGGGTGAGCATCCCGATATCGTTATATTTCTCGTCCACGACCGCCAGGAAAACATCCAGATCCAGCCCGGACCATTGTTGGCGCGGGTTACTGTCCATAGCCAGCAGCAATCGTTCCAATCCCAGGGCAAAGCCGATCCCAGCAATATCCGGCCCCCCGCAGGCCTTTACCAGACCGTCATATCTCCCTCCGCCGCCCACCGCACTCTGGGCCCCAAGGGAAGGGATGTGTATTTCAAAGGCAGTATTGGTGTAATAGTCCAAGCCCCGTACCAGATTGTTATCCTGCAGATATTTGATTCCCATGGTATCCAGGGCGGATTTGACCACAGCATAGTGGGCGGCACAGTCGTCGCAGAGGCTGTCTATTATATAAGGAAATCCCTCTACTGCAGTCTGGCAGGTTGGTTCCTTGCAATCCAATACCCGCAGGGGATTTTTCCCGAAGCGGGACCGGCAGTCCGAGCATAGCCTATCCTTTAAAGGCTCAATATGGTTGATGAGCTTTTTCCGGTAGGTCTCACGGCAGGCCGGGCAGCCGATCGAATTTAGATGCAGTTCCCAATCCGGCAGCTCCAGTCTTTGCATTATCTCTACCAGCAGGATGATAACTTCGACATCTACATAAGGGCTCTTGCTCCCGAAGACTTCTACCCCGAACTGGTGAAATTGCCGGTAGCGGCCGGTCTGAGGGCGGTCATAGCGAAACATGGGACCGGTGTAATACCATTTGACTGGCATGGCGCCCCCAAAAACGCGGTTTTCTATCAAAGCCCGGGCACAGGAAGCAGTGTTTTCCGGTCTTAAAGTCAGGCTGCGGTCGGACTTGTCGCTGAAGGTATACATCTCCTTGGTTACGATGTCGGTGGTGTCCCCTACGCCCCGTTCGAACAATTCAGTATGCTCAAAAAGAGGGGTCCGCACCTCATGGTAACCGAAATGAGCGGCGATTTCCCACAGTTGTTGCTCCAGGTATTGCCACTTGAGGGATTCAGGCGGCAGGATATCATAAGTGCCCCGCGGAGCTTTGATTTCCATCAGGAGTCCCCCGTTTACGTATTTTCTCTGGATAATTCTAGTGTAAGGCTTAAGGCTTGTCAACTTTGCGGGTAACCGGTGACCCGACTGTTTCTGCGTGTCGAACAGCCGCCCGGGGTTGTATAAATGTCAGCACCGGTCAGTCGCGGGGCGGGGCGTATTGGCCGACGCTGTTCCTAAACCGATACTGACCTGCCGTTCCGGGCTTATCTAAATGGTAGAGATGCATGGGCGCTGCTGTCACTCGTATCCTATGCCTTCGAATTTGTTTGAGCTGTATCTCCTCCGAAAAAAAAGCTTCTCATTCCGATGGATGAGAAGCTGGTCTGTGTTAGGGTTCCCGAGCCATGACCTTCTATAAAAAGGGATTATGCTGTCTCTCAAAACCGATGGTGGTAGCTGGCCCGTGACCTGGGTAGGCAACCACATCATCATCGTGACAGAGCAATTTTTCCTTGATATTTTGGATAAGCGATTTGTACGATCCTCCCGGGAAATCGGTACGGCCGATGGAACCCTGGAACAAAGTGTCGCCCACAAATATGATGTCACCCGTTTTCAGGCACACTCCTCCCGGGCTGTGGCCGGGGGTATGGATCACCTCTAATTCAACAGTGTTGCCGATCTTGATTATGTCGCCTTCCTCAATGAATCTGTCGGCGGCGGGACTGGTAACCCCCGAGCCCATCAGGACGGAGAGATTGGAAGCACTGTTGGTCAACATTTTAGCGTCTGCTTCGTGGATCAATATTTGGGCCCCGGTGGCATCTTTAACACCCTTATTGGCACCGATATGATCGATATGTCCATGGGTGTTGATAATATAAACCGCTTTGAGGTCGTTTTCCTTCAGCATATTGATAATGGCCCGGGCATTTCCCCCCGGATCGATGACCGCAACCTCGCGGGTCTCTTCGCATCCGACCATGTAGCAGTTCACACCCATGCTGCTGATCTCAATGCCCATCAAAATCACTTTATCATAACCTCCTTATATTATCCCGGCGGCGCCGCCCCATTTCTAATCGCGGTTGTCGCCTGGCAGTACTCTACGGATATCCCGGATACCCTTTACCTTCTGCACCCTCTGCTTAACGGCGCTGAGCTGCGCCATGTCCAATATCTCCAGTTTAAGATTCATCACCGCCTGCCCATTTTTGGTGGCCCGCGAAAATACTGAATTGACCGGTATCCTCATGTCAGCGATCACAGTCATGACATCCGAAGTCAGCCGGTCCCGGTCAAAGGCTTCAATCTCCAGTTCCACCAGGTAATTGCCTTTGTCGGAAGCCCATTCGACTTCCAATACCCGGTTGGCTTCATTATTAAGATAGCTCTGCATGTTGGGGCAATCGGACCGGTGTACCGATATCCCCCGTCCCCGGGTGATATAACCGAGAACCTGGTCACCGGGTAGCGGATTACAACAATGAGCCAGTCTTATGACTATATCATCGACGCCCTTGACCCGCAGCGACCTGGTCACCCGTTCCTGGCCTGCCCCCGTCTTGACCGCAGGTTTATTAATTATATCCTCTACCAGGGCATTTGGGAAATATGATTCTTTGATGCGGTTGGCAACCTGATTAGCGGTCAGGCTGCCATCACCGACCGCGGAAAACAGGTCATCCAAGGTGGCGAGAGAGAAGCGTTCCAGAACCTCGGCCAATTTTCCTTCTTTGAGCAATTCCTTGGGATCGAAGTGCCGCTTCCTAAGTTCCGCTTCCAGATGCTCATGTCCTTTTAATATATACTCCTGACGCTGGCTGCGCTTGAACCAGGCCTTGATTCGGCTCCGGGCCGAGGAGGTCTTAATAAAATCCAGCCACCCCCGGGTGGGTCCGGTGGAATTCTTAGATGTGATGATCTCCACGATGTCCCCATTGCTCAATTGATAATCGAGCGGTACGATGCGGCCATTAACGCGGGCCCCGGTGCATTTATGACCCACCTCGGTGTGGACCCGATAGGCGAAATCGACGGGACAGGAGCCCTTCGGAAGCTCAATCACATCGCCTTTGGGAGTGAAGATAAAGACCGTATCCTCAAATAGATCTGTTTTAAGCGATTCCATAAATTCGGAATCATCATTGATATCCTGCTGCCATTCCAGGATGCGGCGCAGCCAAGCCAGTTTCTCATCGAATTTTTTGTCCCGATCCCTGGGGCTGCCCTCCTTGTAGTGCCAGTGGGCAGCTATGCCTGACTCAGCCGTCAGATGCATCTCCCAGGTCCTGATCTGCACCTCGAAAGGCTCGCCCCCCTGGCCAATTAAGGTGGTATGCAAAGACTGGTACATATTGGGCTTGGGTGTGGCAACATAATCCTTGAACCTTCCGGGCAAGGGCTTCCACATGGTATGGATTATGCCCAGTACCCCGTAGCATTCCGGCACCGAGTCCACGATGACCCGGATGGCGATCTTGTCATAGATCTCGTCGATGAGTTTATCCTGTTTCAGCATCTTTTTATAGATGCTATAGATGTTTTTGGGGCGTCCGGCGATGTCCCCCTCTATCCCGATCTGCTCCAGGCCATTCCTAATCTGCTGGATCAGCGCATTGACGTAATCTTCCCTCTCCTTGCGCTTGGCTTTGATACGCTGAGCAACCTCGTAATACATCTCGGGCTGCAGATAAAGGAACGCCAGATCCTCTAACTGCCATTTGAACTTGAAAACGCCCAGGCGGTGAGCCAGGGGTGCGAAGATGTCCATGGTTTCCTGGGCAACTTGCTTCTGCTTGGGCTCGGGCTGGAAATTCAGGGTGCGCATATTGTGGAGCCGGTCCGCCAATTTTATCAAGACCACTCTGATATCCCTGGCCATGGCCAGAAACATTTTGCGCAGGTTCTCGGCCTGGGCTTCCTGCCGGTTTTTAAAGTTGATGCGGCTTAGTTTGGTCACGCCTTCCACCAGCATGGCTATCTCTTCACCGAATTCCTGTTCCAGGTTCTTATAATCAAAGTCGGTGTCTTCGATAACATCATGCAAAAGGGCAGCACAGATCGAAGCACTGTCCATCTCTATTTCCGTCAGGATCAGAGCTACCTCCACTGGGTGGATGATGTAGGGTTCCCCCGACTTGCGTTTCTGTTCGCCATGGGCTATAACCGCATAGTTATAGGCTTTGGCTATCAGGTCCAGGTCCGCCTTGGCATCATATTCTCTTACCCGGTCCATTATCGTCTGTGGGCCCATCTTGTCACCATTCCAAACTCGAATTAAGCCTCATCTCCCAATCAGACAGGGCTGCCCGTTCTGCTATCCCTTCCCGCCAATGAGGGCTACCGTAGAGGCTTTTGATCTGATCGCCTGAATTTCCAGTGTTTATTGCCATAATACTACTTCTTTTCTGTAGGTGACACAAGTTCAAGTCAGCCAATATATGCAGGATGGAGACTGCTTCCAGTCGCGACATGCCAAACGTCTCCTTCAGCCTGGCAACGATTTCGTCGGTTCGACACCGGCCTCCCCTGAGCGCAGAGCCGAGCAGGTGGCTCCAGACTTGGTTGACCGTATCCAGCGAGGGGTAAAGTCGGTCTAGAAAATGGTGGTTGATAGCCATAGCACCCGATCCAAAGGTCACTCCTATCACGCTTTGGGCGGTTTCTTCCCAGTCCCCGGTCAGTAGTGACATTTCATACCCCCCCAGCGGTGAATCGGCCAGGATTAGTTTGTCAAACCGGTGGGCGAAGGACCAGACCACCGTGCGGGTGCCATCACTGACCAGGGCCCCTTTGGGATCAGACCAATAACTGCGGCGGATCCTTATCCTCTGTCCCATCTCCGACAGGCCCGATTCGATGCGGATGTCAGGCCAGGTTTCTCTCAGTTTTTTGATGGTGGCGGAGCGATTGGCATATATCAATACCCGCTCCCCGGCAATGGGATCTGCGGAAACGCGGCACATGGTATATTCGCTGCTGGGCCGGATGTCTTCAACTTCGATATAGGGCGGCCAGCTATGGCCGCCGCCAGATTGGCCGAAGGACCATAATCTGGCCACATAACGGCAATTGGCAGGCCAGGCAGTTTGCTCCAGGAATAGGTTGGAGCTGGCGACGGTCATTAAAAACACCGCGGGTGCTCCCCGATTCAGCAATTCCCGCCTCTGGCTCCGCTCCTCCGGTGATAGATGCCCGTGTATGGATATCACTTTACCAGGGTTAAAATAATAATGCATGGCCGCGTGGTGCTTGGTCAGGCTGCGGTAAGTCGGATAGACCACCACCACCGGGCGGCGTTCGGCCAACTCTGCGGCGGCTCGGGACAACCCCCCCAGCAAACC
>LSQX01124473.1_pt1 | contig 26530 bp, 23 predicted proteins | sample 654561 | NCBI WGS metagenome assembly LSQX01 (sample SAMN04489861, study PRJNA283612) | anaerobic digester metagenome | isolation source: 4 biogas reactors fed with cattle manure at either 37C or 55C with and... | place: Denmark: Kongens Lyngby | collected 2014 | reverse complement strand
AAATTGTTCCAATCTACATTGAGAACAAACAGTACAACGGCCCTTACGGTGCTAGAGGCATCGGAGAACACACGATGATTTCGGTTCCTTCAGCGATTGCCAACGCGGTCTATGACGCCCTCGGCATCAACTTCTACCGTCTGCCGCTGACACCAGAAAACGTCATGCTCGGCATTCTTTCCGGTAAGAAAGACATCTATTAAGGCTAAGGCAAATCGATCATATAATCTTTCCGTTGCTCAGAGTTTCTCCGGGCAACGGAGTAAGAATTAATTAAAGCGAATAGCATATTAAACTTTTTCAGCTGTTGGGAGGTGCTCCTAGCAGCTGAATTTAATTAAGACTAAACAACTAGTTCAACTCTTTCGGCTGATCGAAAGTATCTCTTGGCAGCTGAATTGATTTAGGTTGATATACTGGTTCAATCCTTTCATCTGCTCGGAGGTATCTCTTGGCAACTGAATTAGAGTAAAGCTGAATAGCTGATTAAATATCTCTGTCCTATATAATTTCAGTTCATAATTCTTCATAATTCTCTCTGTTTCTAGGCGTTTATCCGAGCAGCTGAAGAAGAAAAATGCGGATATAATTTATAACCAACCAAACAGGCTAATGTGGCTTTAGCGATGTCACCCGGAATGAATATCAACACACCATACGTAAGTGCCTGTGAAAATGATTGTGCCTCACCCGTATAAAGCCGCAACATTCCCATCATATAAAAAAGCCCCACGAAGTAAATAAGTAGCGAGACGAGCACGATATGAATCATCATCGGGCGCAATCTTCCCTGTGTTCGCGCAGTCAAAAGAGATAGCAGCGGCGCGGCTACAACAAAGACAAGAACAAAACCGAAACTGGGCGATATCACGACAGCCCATCCACCTATAATAATCTTCAAAACGAGATGCAGAAGCACAGAAAAAAAAGATTCTGCCGGATCTAGAAGAATCCCTGCAAGCAATACACCAAACGTTTGCAACGTGATGGGAACAGGTCCCACCGGTATCCGAATTAAACTGCAAACCATGATTACAACAGCCATTAGCGCCACCCTAGCAATAAAGCGGGTTGACTTTCTTCTAGTCGGACGGTTCTTGTTCTTGTCATCATTTAGATATTCCTGATGATTCATTTTGACAGTCTTCCAAATTCCTCTTTAACACAACCATTCATCATGATGGTCTTCAAAATTAATCTTCACAACATCTCAGTCGTCTTGAAAACCTTCCGAATTCCTCTTTTAAACAAGCAGTTCGTCTCGATGATCTTCAATTATTAGATTGCGACATCATGATCATACTTTTCATCTTGATGCAACAAAATTTTGCTCACTGTCATCACCACGTAATCACCATACATTACAAGTGATCATTCTACAAAATCATGCTCACATTCTTCACAACATAATCATCATGCTTTTCAAGTGATCATTCTACCCAATAAAGCTCTATAAAACCACATCGTTTTTTTACCGCCTCTGCTTGTCGATGTTTGAACAGAGCAGCAGACGCCGTAGTAAAAATCGTAATGCAACACTATGTGCACCGCGTCATTCTTATCGCGCTTATCCGTTTTAATCCAATGTTCGGAATGGCAGTCTCACCACATATTCTTCTGGACAGTTTTTCGATTTTATCTAAAAAGAAAATACACTTCTATGAGAGAAAGGTTCTTTTTCTAATAAATATGAAAAAATAACCACTAATGGGGACAAAAAAGCTCGTTTTTCAAAATTAATTGAGAAATTGACCACCCCACTAGATCGGCCACGACAGGTTTTCTAAATTAACTAAAAAAATGGCTATGCAAAGTCATGGGATCCACTATGACGGCAGTTTTTCTGAATAATCATAATAATTGTCCAATCTACGCCTTGTGACCAGTTTTTCTAAAATATCTTAAAAAACGGACGGACACGGCATTTGGCGAGGTGTCAGTTCCTTACAGACAATAATTCTATGAAACTTGAAAAACTGTCCACTATGGATGGCATCCTGTTGTCTGCTTTTCCTAACAAAACTGAAAAACTGTAGACGTCTTGTTTCAGAGGGTGCCAGTTTTTCGAAATAAAATGAAAAACTGTACGCAGCTTGTGGCTGAGGTGTCTGTTTTTCTAAATTAATTGAAAAATTGACAGGGGCATGTTTCAAAAAAATGTCTTGGAATGAGTTTTGAAAGTCTGGCATTTGGTTTAACCGCGGCAAGTTACATTTATCAGTAATTTGCATTTAACAAGAAACTGCACCTCCGGTTTGGGATGTCTCACCCAGTTTTCGAGGTGCAGTTTCTTGTTAGTCGTTTTCCGGTAATTTAAGGCTCTTTTAGGATTCCGATTGCCTATTACTACTGGGTAGTTGTCGTTCCTTTGGAGAGCTTATCTGCTTATCTATTTTAATGCCTCTGATAATAGATAAACCTTTTGAGTTCATTTTATTTATTTCTCCAGGCAAAGAGATACTCCATTATGATTCCGATTGCTTATTGCCGCTTGCAAGTAGATGCTTTTTAGGATTTCACATAAAAAAACCGATACCTGACGGCATCGGCCTTTTGAATCATCAGAGAGATTGTGTTATTTAACGCGCTTCATGCTGTAGTCTTCGAACTTCAGTGTATCACCTTCAATCGTGTAGGGCGTAGCATCGAGTGGCGGGAACGACGGATCGTTACTCTTTAAAGTAATTTTTCCGTCCTTAACTTCATAGGTCATCTCTATTGCGCTGTATAACGCATTTATTAGTTTGTCTGCTTCTGCATTTCCGGTATCAATAGAGATCTTGAGTTTTCCGTCAGAGGTAAATTCATAGATCATTTTTCCTTCCACGCCGGCTTCATTCACCTCATAAGCCCACTTGCCGACGATGCTGTCTTTGCCGCCTCCGCAGGCGACAAGTCCGAGACTGATGATAACGACGAGGGTGAACGCAATTGCTTTCTTCATATTTTTCTCCCCTTCTCTTTTTATGGTGTGGAACGTAGCCACGTCATACTATTATCATCAATACCATATTAAGCAAAAAAGAACAAGATTCATTAGTCTATGATTTCACTCTGTTAAATATAGCACCGTTAATCTATGAGAAAATCCAATCACTAGAGTACCCAAAAGCGGCACTTAGCAGCCATCTTTTGCGTTGGGAAGTAGCGGATGGTTGTAACTAAGTGACAACACTGATCAAGGATGCCAATCACTATTCAACCACCAATCCATCGTCGCGTATATCAAGACGGATGCTTTGAATTTCGCCGGTTGAAAGCTGTTCGTACCGGCCGTTTTCAAAAACAACAAGCGTTCCGTCATCCGTGACGGTACTCGGAATAACGACGCGCTCATCGTCCAATAGAACTCTCTTCCCCAATATAAAACAGCGTTGGCGATAATCTTCCATGTAAGCGCGATCAGGAAGTTCATCGATGATAACACCTAATGCGTTGATAATCGCAGCGCAAAGGCTATTTGGGTCGATCAATTTCGTCATCTGATTCGAGATACTGTCGGCAAGCGCGCCGGCAGTATCGGCAATCTCTTGAGGATAACCAGCCTTTGGAGATACGAGATTGATTCCCACGCCGACAATCAGCGCGTCAATCGACTGTGTCTCCGGGCGAATCCAACCTTCCGTCAAAATACCCGATACTTTACGCTCTTGCAAGAAAATGTCATTGACCCATTTGATTTTTGGGGTCAGGCCGTAAAGTGTTTCAAGCGCCCGACAGACTGCGACCGCCGCCATCGTTGTCACTTGTGTCGGCTGTGCCTCATACGACCACGGAAGCGCCAATGAAAAGTACAGGCCGCACCCGTCACCGGGAGAATAAAAAATACGTCCTCGGCGCCCTCTTCCGGCCGATTGGGCGGAAGAAGCGACGAGGTACTCTTTATTCTCAACAGAAAGGAGACGACGTGCTTCCAGATTCGTCGAATCAACGACAGGCATGCAACGCACATCAAGATCGTCCCAGCAACACGAGAGAGCTTCACGGATAGCAGCGGCGGAAAGACGATTGATTTCTCTTACCGACAAATCATCATCTTCGGAATGGTGCTCTCCAAGTAATGGCCGACTAAAAACGGGCATGATCAGAGCGCCGGCGTTGAAACGGGCGGCTTACGGAAGAACGTTAGCTGTTCAAACGCATACGCGATTTCAATCAACACCGGTTCCGTGAACGGTCTTCCGATGATTTCCAAACCGACGGGTACGCCGATCGGAGCGTTGGAATCCGGCGCAAATCCTGCCGGAACAGCGATCGAAGGGAAACCGGTCGAAGAACAAAGCACACCGTTGCGCTGCTGTTGAGATTCGCCAATTTTACAGACGAGCTGTTGCTGATGCGGGTAGACAATGGCATCGAGCTCCAGATCGGCCATGATCTTCAGGATTTTCGTCCTCAACGCTTCTTGACGCACAAGTTTTTCATTGTATTCAGGCGTTCCGACTTCACGCTCCATCGCAATCAGCATATTGTCTTTGCTTTTCGGATGATGCTTTCCGCTCTCTAAGACGTCTGCCATCGAATGAACCGGCCAATCTTTCGGCAACGCCTCGAGGTAAGAATTTAGATGTGTTTTAAAATCGTCTAAGTGGACGCTGACATCAGATGTCAAGTAAGCTGAGTCGACGACTTCTTTGATCGGCACCAGCGTCGCGCCACCTTCCTCAAAGCAAGGAAGCGCTTGCTTCATCACGGCATTGACCGGCTCGTTGATCGGTTCATCGCCGAAGAAACTCTCCAAGATACCTATGCGTTTACCTTTCATGCCGTCCGGGTTCAAGAAGGCCAAATATGTATCCGGCTGTCTGCCAACAGATCTGGCCGTGACCGGATCGTCCGGATCATAACCTGCCAACACATCCAACGTCCGTACAGCGTCCTCGACAGTGCGGCAGATTGGGCCAGAGGTGTCCTGTGTCAGACTGTAGGGCACGATGCCGGCACGACTCACAAGCCCGATGGTAGGTCGAATACCGACTAAACTGCACGCCGAAGCCGGACTGCGAATGGAGTTAATCGTGTCCGTTCCGATGCCAATGATTCCCATGTTTGCCGCTACGGATGCGCCCGTTCCTCCGGATGAGCCTCCCGGTGTGCGTGTCAGATCGTAAGGATTGACCGACTGACCGGTAATCGAGCTGATCGTCTCGCCCCAGATCGCAAACTCGTGCAGATTTGTCTTTGCAATGATGACGGCACCCGCTTCACGCAACTTAGTCGTTATAAAGCCGTCTTTTGGGGGATAGTAACCTTCGAGAGAAATCGATCCTGCCGTCGTAGGCATGTCATTAGTGTTCACGTTATCTTTTAACAGCACAGGAATGCCGTGGAGCGGCCCGGTGAAACCTCCTGTTTCANNTCATGAAACGCGCGATCCAATCGATCCGCCTCATCAAGCGCATGAGGGTTCACGGTGATGATTGCATTGAGTTTCGGTCCTTTTTGGTCATAAGCATCGATACGGGCAAGATAGGCTTCAACAAGTGCACGGCACGTCAACGATCCTTCACGCATCGCATCATGTACATCTTTAATCGTCGTTTCCATCAGTTCAAAACGATTCATAGTTTTATACCCCCTTTAGTTGAAAAACGGAGCGCACCCTCATTCGATACGCTCCGCTGTCATTTGAGAAGAACGATGCCAATGCATTGGCCTTCTCATAAACGATCATGTGAAAACACATTACGTCTCACGGTCAAATCCTACCCTTAGAATCCTTACGAGAAGAAGTTCATCAAAAGTCCGGCGGCAACCGCTGAGCCGATAACTCCTGCCACGTTCGGTCCCATCGCGTGCATCAGAAGGAAGTTTGAAGGATTGTACTGTTGTCCCACTTTCTGAACGACACGCGCCGCCATCGGTACAGCCGATACTCCTGCCGCGCCGATCAACGGATTGATTTTTCCCTTGGAGAGCACGTACATTAACTTGCCGAGCAATACGCCTCCCGCAGTACCGATTGAGAAGGCGACCAGCCCCAGAAAAATGATTTTCAGCGTGTCAGGTCTCAGGAAGAGTTCCGCCGTCGCTTTCGCTCCGACGGTCAAGCCGAGGAAAAGTGACACGATGTACATCAGGCTGTTTTCAATGGCGCTGCACAATAGCGGCACTCTGCCGGACTCTTTCAGCAAGTTGCCGAGCATCAGCATACCGATCAATGGACCTGCCGACGGAAGCAGCAAAATGGTAAAGAGCGACACAACGATCGGGAAGAGAACCTTCTCTTGCTTGCTCACAGGGCGGAGCTGTTCCATCTTGACTTTTCGTTCTTTTTCCGTCGTCAACAGCTTCATGATCGGCGGTTGTATAATCGGAACCAGCGCCATGTACGAATACGCCGCAATGGCAATTGGTCCCAAGAGGTGAGATGCCAATTTTGATGTCAGGAACAGTGCCGTCGGCCCGTCGGCGCCACCGATGATACCAATAGAGGCAGCTTCCGGACCGGTAAATCCCAAAGCGACCGCGCCTGTAAAGGTTATAAAAATACCCAATTGCGCCGCCGCACCGAGCAGAAGACTTTTTGGATTTGCAATCAGCGGTCCAAAATCAGTGCCACAACCGATACAAAGGAAGATTAGCGGCGGATAAATTCCCAATTCCGTACCCTGATAAAGCAGGTTGATAAGTCCGCCCGTATTCTCCGAAGCCAATTCGGCTAGAGGTAGGTTGGCAATCATTATGCCGAACGCAATCGGAATGAGTAAATAGGGCTCATAACCTTTGCCAATCGCGAGGTAAAGGAAGACGCACGCGATAATGATCATGATGAGATTGCCCGGTACCATCACCCCGAAAAGTTCCATATTCGGTGTGAATAGGGGACCTATTCCTGAAGCATTAATAAAATCAACGATTGCTTGCCACATAGCGCACCTCTACTTGTATGTAACGAGAGGATCTCCGGCAGCAACTTGATCTCCCCTTGCGACTGAAACGCTTGCGATTTCGCCGTCGTGTGGCGCAGGAATCTCGTTTTCCATCTTCATCGCTTCAATCACAATCAGAGTATCTCCGGCTTTTACCTGATCACCCGGATTTACATTGATGGTGAATATCTTGCCCTGAAGCGGTGCAACGACAACTTCACCGCCTCCTGCGGAAGCGGGAGGCGGAGCAGGCGCTGCAGGAGTAGGTGCCGCCATCGGTGTCGGAGCCGGTGGCGGAGCGACCGGTAGTGCTACAGACGCAGGAGCAGCGACAGCAGCAGCGCTCCCCATCTCTTCTACTTGTACCACGTGCTCGACTCCGTCGATCACGATTCGAAACGTTTTAATACGCGACATAATTATGTAATTCCTTTCTTCTAACTCGCTTGACTAGCGTGAGCGCCGGAGCGCGCTCTGAATACTCGCCTGTTCCCAACCGGAGAGCACTTGCCCTGAGCGGGCAATTTTACGTACTGACAAAGTTTGGCCGTCTTGTTCATAGGCCTTAATCGCCGCCATGATAATGGCAAGTGTGTGTGCATCTGCACGTCCTGACGTTCGTGAGGATATTGGAGGAGAAACTTCAGGAGATGCTTCCTTTTTCAGAGTCACACCTGAGGATCCGCCGTCGGGCTTGTCTTTATCCTTTTTCTTTGATTTTCTCCCGGTAAACCATGCAGTTATGTCTACCAGATAGGAAATAGAAAGCAGGACGAAGAAGACGACCAGCATACTGAATAATGAAATCAGCAATGTATCCGTAAAAGTCAAATTATTGACATCAAATAACAGCACCATATTGATATAACCTCCCGCATTACAAAGGAATGTTCCCATGTTTCTTGGAAACCGTGAGCACACGTTTGCCCTTGAGCGAATCAAATGATGAAATCAACCGTTGACGCGTTTCTTCGGGAAGAATAATGTCGTCCAGATAGCCGCGTGCTGCTGCTATGTAGGGGTTCATCATTGTGTCTTCGTACTCTTTAATCTTGGCTGCGCGCTCTTTTTCGGGATCATCCGCATCCCGAATCACTTTGCTGAAGATAATATTGGCTGCGCCGTCCGCTCCCATGACAGCAATCTCCGCACCCGGCCAAGCAAGCACAATGTCGCCGCCCAAATGCTTGGAGCACATACCGATATACGCGCCGCCATAGGCCTTGCGGGTAATCAGTGTTACTTTCGGCACCGTCGCTTCGCTGTATGCATAAAGCAACTTCGCACCGTGGCGGATGATACCGCCGTACTCCTGCTGTGTCCCTGGGAGATAACCGGGCACATCCACGAGCGTCACAATCGGAATGTTAAACGCATCGCACGTACGGATAAAGCGTGCCGCTTTATCCGAGGCATTAATGTCAAGACATCCTGCCATCACTCTCGGCTGATTGGCGATAACCGCTACGACTTCGCCATTGAGGCGGATGTAGCCGGTGAGCATGTTCGTGGCGTAATACTCCTGATATTGAAAAAACTCGCCGCGATCGGCAATCGCCGTGATCACATCGAGCATGTTATATGGTTTGGCAGGATCGTCCGGAACAACGGTGTTGAGTTCAGGGCGCATCGCGTCGGGATCCTCATCACATGACTGTGCATCCGGTCGTTCCATATTGTTTTGCGGCAGATAGGAAAGCAGTGTCCGTATCTGTCTAAAACAGTCCTCCTCATTTGCCGCTCGATAGTGAGCGACACCGCTAAGACTGTTGTGAGTCATCGCGCCGCCCAGCTGTTGTGACGACACTTCCTCACCCGTCACCGCCTGCACCACCTTAGGACCTGTGATGAACATTTCACTGGTGTTGTCCACCATGAACACATAGTCCATTAGAGCCGGCGAGTATACAGCGCCGCCTGCGCATGGCCCCATGATGACGGAAATCTGGGGGATGACGCCGGACGCCTGCGTATTATTAAAGAAGATGCGTCCGTAGCCTGCTAATGCATCTACGCCTTCCTGAATGCGCGCGCCGCCGGAGTCATTAATGGCGATCATCGGCGCACCGACTTTCAGCGCTGCCTCCTGTGTACGAGCGATTTTCGCTGCGTGTTCCTCACCGAGCGATCCGCCGATGACAGTAAAATCTTGGGCGGAAACGTAGACGAGCCGTCCATTGATGGTGCCATACCCTGTGATCACCCCATCGCCCGGCGCATCCTTTTTGTCCATTTCAAACTCGGTGCTGCGGTGTTTGACAAACAGACCGGTTTCCACAAAACTTCGGTCATCCAAGAGCGCATGGATGCGCTCACGAGCTGTCATTTTACCGCGTTCATGCTGTCTTGCAACGGCGCGTTCTCCGCCACCTGCAAGCAGCTTCTCTCTCAGCTCCTTAAACTTTTCTTCTTTTTCTGTAAGCAAGGTTTGTCCCTCCTTCATCTACACTCAAATGCGAGATGTGCCTTAGCGCCACCATCCCGCATCTGAGGTTACTATTATTTTTCCCCTGAAACTTGAGATCCGTTCAGGCTATTTATGTTGAGTGCTTGCCGCCGAACGCATATTGCCATTTTCATTGATACTTCGGCGTTATTTGCGTTCAATTCAGCCGCAGCACAGCTTTCTATTTTTTAAAGACGTCCGGAATATCGTATAGTCCGCCGGACCATTCAACGAGATCCTCAAGCGAACGAGCAGCCAGCAAATCATGTGTAGCATCGGCAGGATCGATTCCGAGGTCATCGGGATAAGCAATTTTGCCTTCCGCTCTCAAAGACTCAATATCCGCTAAACTCACTCTTTCACCGAGCGCTGTACCTTGTGCCACAGCAGCCAACAGGCGGGTACGTTCGGTTTCGCTTTGAGCCATGTAGAGGTAGGCGATACCTTGCTCAGTGACAACATGCGACACGTCTTCGCCGTAGATCATGACAGGAATACCGGAAAGGCCGGCCTCTCTGCCGATCTTAACGGCATCAAGTTCGGGCACAAAGTAGTCACCGTACTTGCCTCGGCTGGAAAGCATCTGTACGACAAGCTTCCGTCCGCGGATGAGTGAATTCCCCGGGTTCGGCACCATAGCGCTCCACGCATCGGATGCATGACGGCGTCCGCGCGTGTCGTGACCCATGTTCGGAGCACCGCCAAAGCCGCTGAGACGGCCTTGAACGACCGTAGATGAGTTACCCAGATAATCCATTTGCAACGTCGCGCCCAAGAAAAGATCCATCCCGTAAAGTCCAGCTAGTTGCGCCACCGCCCTGTTCGAACGAAGTACACCGTCCGATCCGATCGAGAAAATATCCCTTCGCGCCTGTGTATAGCGTTCCATGCCGAGCTCGCCTCCAAACGGATACATGCTCTCCACCCAGCCGCTTTCAATGGCCGGAATCATCGTCGGATGCGGGTTCAAGACCCAGTTGGTGCAGACTTTGCCCTTAAGCCCGAGACTCTCCCCGTATGTCGGAAGCAAAAGCTCGATCGCGGCGCCGTTATAACCGACACCGTGGTTCAACGAGCGAACCTGGTGTTTCGCATAGATGCCCTTGATAACCATCATGCCCATCAAAATGTGCTTGTCCTTAATTTTTGCCGGATCGCGTGTGAAAAGCGGTTCCATGCCATAAGGCTCATCCGCCTGAACGACAAGATCAACCCAATCGCCCGGAATATCAACACGCGGCAGAGAACCTTCCGAAACCAATTCGTTGGCCTGAGCAATCACGATCGCATCCTTGAATGCACCGGCTTCTGCTAATACAGGGGTATCTTCCGTGCTGAAGCCCGTGTAAAGGTTGCCGTAAGAGTCTGCTTTTTCCGCGGCAATAAGGCAAACGTCGGGTATAAGGTCGACGAAGCAACGCGCGTAAAGTTCGAGATAAGTATGGATCGCACCGATTTTTATCTGTCGGTCAGCTACCATTTGCGAAATCTTCTTTGATTGTTTACCGGAAAATGCAAAATTAATTTCTTCTGCGATACCTTTTTCAAAGATAGTCAGATGTTCATCCATCGTGACGGCCGGCATAATCATATTGAGACGGTTTACCTTCTCAGGATCGACATTTGCCAGAGATTTAGCCAGAAAAGTTGCCTGTTTCTGATTATCGCCTTCCAATATTACATTCGCGCCGGGGGGAATCACCGTTTCAAGTACGTTGACCGCATCCTCCGTTTTGAAAACTTTATGATCTGTCCACTTAGACGCCTGCTTAAGTAAAGAGGCTTTACGCTCACGTCTCCTCTGCCAATTCATTGTGCTACCTCCCGCAAATTGCATAAAATAACGATTTAATGACCCATGAAAAAACTATCATGTTAGTATTGAAACGTCAACTCAATTTATAGTCAATACTATACAATTCAAATTACTTTGATTATACCTCATAAAATAGCATCGGAACTACTGAAAATACTTTATTTTAGCCATTTTTGACAAGTCTGTAGATAATGCCAAATGCTCATCATTGTTGTGAGTTGTTATTAAGATAAGAGAACAAGAGCGTCATCGTTTCATGCCTTTCGTTAATAATTACGTCATCACGTCACGTTATTTTTGTAGAAAAGATGAAGGGATTCTTCAATAAACTGATGCCTTTTTCTTCTGTAATCCGCTCCGGCAAAATCGTTTGATGTGGCATGTGTGGCGTTAGGCACAATCCAGAGCTCTTTTTTCTCGGACGAACACGCTTCATAAAGCTGCTCACCCATCCGTAAGGGAACGAGAAAATCTCTCTCTCCATGAATAATAAAAACAGGCACTCGTGCATGACGAACACAATCGAGAGGTGTCGGTTTATCATTCCAAACACCGGCTGTCACACCGTAGAACACCTGTGTTGCCATCAATACGGGAAAACGGAGAAATGCCGGCAACTTGTGAAGCATCCACTTCCCTTCTTCTCGAAGAGACGTGTAACCGCAATCGGCAATGACGGCTACGACAGAATCAGACAAATTCGGATCGCCGGCCATCTTCAGTACGTTAGATGCCCCCATGGAAACACCATCAAGCACAAATGCGTGTACCTTCTCCGATCCGTCTTCTCCATACATTTTTGTCACGTGATCCATCCACGTACCGAGATCGTCGTAATGCTTCAGAAACAGGTCTGAATAATCGCCGCCGGTCGGCTCGTGGCCGCGAAGCGCAGGCATCAGAACTGAAAAGCCGGCGTTCAAGTATTGAAGTGCTTCCTTTGCACGACTGAGCACATGACCCTGCCACCCGTGAACAACCACGGCACAAACACCTTTGAAAGGGTTATCACTTCCATGCTCGGCGGACTCATCCATATATTCCGATTGCGAGTATGCTGAGCAAAAAAAGTGTTCGCTCTCGTTCTTATCGACAACGGCAGCATGTAGATCAGAATCTGCAATCTTGTGAACACGCTCGTTCTCGATTTTATCGACAGTCTCTTCATGATCTGAATGCATTAACTGAGGAAAATAAAGAGCCGCAAGTTTAATACCATCTTTTTCAATCGTATGGGATACATGGGGAAGCGCCATCAAATCGGCTCGCATTTTTTCTGCCTCATCAGGTCGATCTCTTTCAGACGCGGACATTCCTTTAATCGTGTCATTCGAACTGAAGTCACAGCATGATGATGTACGACGAAACAATTGGTAACCCATCGTGATCACGAGCGTAAGCCATCCAACAAGAATGATGATTGCAAACGCCACTGCGAACTTTGGGAGATCCGATGAGTCCAAAGCCAATAATATCGATGAGTATTTCCAAACCATCTCGCAGTACATCTCCTAATTCTCCTACTACACGGCTCAGACCTTCTTAAGGTCTACGATCCGTTTGCACACCTGCAATTCTCACTTCACAATCGACACCGGTAACCTGTACGCGTCAATGTTTGAGTTTTGGCTCGTTAAACCATTTGCCCTTGCGATAAAGAAAGAATCCGAAAAGATCGATCAGCACATTCGAAGCCAACATCGCAATCCAAATCGCTTTCTCACCTATGTTAGTGTAACGCTGAAACAGGAAAATCATCGGCAGGCGTAAGCCCCACAGTCGCCCAATCGACATCATCGCTGAGTATCTCTGATAGCCGCTGCCACTGAAAATACCGGCAAATAAATCAAAATATCCCATGAACGGCGCCATCAACACCGAGTAGATCATGTAGTCCATCGCTAATTGCCAAACAATCCGTTCCTCGCCATACGAACTGAGATTGTAGAGAGAAAGGAGCGGACTACGTAAAATCCACTGAAGCAACGCACCGGTGACCGATAAAACCGTTGAGATGATAAACGCGGCGCGCACAAACTTCTTTACGCGCTCTTTCTTGCCGGCACCCAGATTCTGACCGATGATCGGCGTCATTGAGCCGCCAACACCCATTGTGGCCGTCGTAAGAAAACCGTTGATGCGATTGACGGCAGCGTAAGCACTCAGGGTCGCCGTACCGTAACCTGCAACTACTGAATTGAGCACTGTAAAGCCGATCGCCGCACTGCTCTGACCGAGTGCCGTCGGAAAACCGACGCGCATGAGTTCGAAGAATTTCCGCCATTTTAGTCGAACGCCGCGCAGCCGTACACGGACATTGTTCGCACGTGAACGTATAGCGACCAGACCAAGCAGTACTTTAACGGCTTGAGCTATCACTGTAGCCCAGGCCGCGCCGGCAATCCCCATCCCCAAACCGCGCAAGCCGAACAAAGGTTCATATTCAAAAATGAACAGCGGATCTAAAACAACATTCAAGATCGATGAAAAGACGCTGATGATCATCGTGACTTTCGTCTTACCCTGTGCGCTCAAAATAGCATAAAATGCCAAATACGCGATCTCGAAAAAGTAGCCTAGAAGTAAAATGGACAAATAAACAGATGCTAGACTCGCTAACTCACCGGTCGCACCCATCCAACGAACAAAGGAAGGCGCAAGTGATGAGCCAAATCCGGACAGCAAAACGCCAAGGGCTAAACAAAAAAGTACGACGTGTGTCGCGTACGATTCCGCTTTCTGATGCTCATCCTGTCCTAAAAGTTGCGCAATGATGGCGGTCGCAGCAATAGCAAGGCCAATACCCAATGATACAAATAAGTAGTGAGGAGGCCAAACAAAGCTAGTCGCAGAAAACTGAACAATCGAAAGCTGCGCTACCCACAGCCCATCAGCCAGATTGTAAAAAGACGCGATGAGATTGTTAAACATGAGCGGAATCGAGACTGAAAACAGGACCGAATAAATCGGTCCTGCTAGAAGATCGCGATTTAGGCGTTTGTTTCTTTCCACCATTCAACACTCCTGACTTGAAGTACATCTTACCTCACCACGAACACGGGAACAAGTTTTCCGACTGTAACGTCCTTCGCGCCTGACGTCTTGCCGGCAAGAATTGTGTCCGGCACTTCAGCAGTGGCGTAACGCCCTCGCGCCTGACGTCTTACCCCATCGCGAACGCGAGAACATGTTACTAGATGCAACATGCCAATTTAAAAGATTAACTTCCTCTGGATAAATAAGGTATTCTTCGACAGGCAATACCGCGAAAAAACCAATTTATAAAAGCCAGTTTATGATTATAGAAAGAATAATAATTACGAGCGCCGCGATCACACACCAGAGGAACGATGATTTCCGAGAAGAATCATCGTTTCCGTTGCCGCGACAAGCGCCGCATCCAATACAGTAGTTATGATCTTTATTTCGCGAAATCTCATCTGAAGTGCCGACACAGGGACGATTGATACACTCGCGCTCACTGACTGACGCCTGCCAGGACGACAACAGTGACTCCGAAACTTTATATTGTTGACCGGTTTCCATCCTATGACTCATCCTGTTCTAAAGCAGCAATTTGTTTTGTGAGCGAGGAAATACGCTTCTCTTCACGCTTGACATCGGATTTCCGGCCGGCCTTAATAAAAAGACGGCGCGCTTCAATGCTTCGCGAGAGCGCCTCCTTGATATCGCCTTGTTGCTCAAGATAAAGACTTTCCAGCGAAAGAATTTCGCGAAGTGCCGATTCCGATTCCACCGTCTCGGCATAATCGCGTGCAAGTTTCAAATAGATGCCCGCCTGCGTGTAGTCTTTCAACGCCATAAACTGTTCTGCCTGACCGGCAAAGTTTTGTGACAAACGAAGAAAATAGCGCGGCATTGTGGAAACAAGGTCAACCAATTCGTTCCTATAATTTTTGATTGCCTCTTCCCTATCGCCGACCAAAGCGGCTAATCGCGCGCGTTCATGAAGTACGGATGGAGTAATATCTTTCGGGTGTTGCCTCGCATCGCTCGCCTCTAACTCATCTAAAATAGCGCGCGCCGGTTTTGCACGACCGATACTGATCAGTGCACGCGCTTCACCGAGCTGTGCCAGAGCTCGCTCTGGCGGCCTAAGCGTTTTGTCACGACCGCATCCCCGAAAATAAGAAACCGCTTTTTCATAAGCACCGATTTCAAGAAGGCGAAAGCCTTCATCAAGTTGCATCATTGGATCTTTCATAAGATCATTTTAGCACGATAAGATCATTTATATACAGCAAAGATTACGATAACATGACGAATAATTCGTCAAAGTTCACAATTTATTCGCCACATTCGACTTGTTTTCCTGTACAATATGTTCGAGACAAATAAAAACTCACTGATAACAGGGGCTGATTCATACAATGATTGGTAAATATATTGGGCGGTTTCTCATGCAAGGAGAAGATCCGCTGATGATTGACGCTGAACAGTGTGCCACCGTGCGCACCGAAAACACCTTGATGCATGCGATGTTGTTGCTGACTTCTGTCGGCTATACATCCATTCCCGTTCTCGACGATCGCTCTCAATTAGCCGGTACTATTACGATGCCGGGCATCGTAAACGGTGTTTTAGAAGACGACAATTACAACTGGGAACTTTTAAATTGCCGCAAGGTACGCGATGTGATGCAAATCAACCCGCCGACGGTTTTTGATGACGCGAAACTGGAGGATGTGTTACGTCTGCTTATCCAATCGAATTACATCTGTGTTACCGACAGGAAGAATCGTTTTAAAGGTATCGTTGCACGAAAACAAATTCTAAAAAGGCTAAACCGACTGGCGCACGAATTTGAGATCGCATATGACGTCACACCTGCTCATGCGACCGACCTTGCAACCTACGATTATTCGTCAATAACGATGAAAGACCTCAGGGCGATCTGATTTTCCAACCTTATAGAGAGTCGACGCACCGGAAGGCTTGTCATTACAGAAGAGGCCTTCATAGTGCGTATGCTATAATGCATCCAAATCACCCGAATACAGCTGGAGGAACGCTGATCACATGTCAATTAATGTAACCCGATCTTCCATGCCGTCCTTTGAGGCTTTTTGTGACGAGATTCGTCCGCTTTGGGAAAGTCGATGGTTGACAAATCAAGGGTTAAAGCATCAGGCGCTTGAAGAAGCGCTCAAGGCATTTCTGGACGCTCCTTATCTCACACTTTTTGTAAATGGTCATCAAGCACTCGAAGGTATCTTGCGTGCCATGGATCTCGAAGGCGAAGTCATTACCACGCCCTTCACATACGCGTCAACAACGCACGCCATAACCCGAACAGGACTTAAACCGGTTTTTTGCGATGTGCGCCCCGACAACTTAACGCTCGACCCGGCATTGATAGAGCCTTTGATTACCGACAAAACGTGCGCCATTCTTCCCGTTCACGTCTACGGAAATCTCTGTGACGTCGATGCAATTAAATTGATCGCTGATCGTTATCAGCTCAAAGTGATTTACGACGCCGCACATGTCTTTGGAGTTCGCAAAGGCGAAAAAAACGTTGCCGCATTTGGCGACGCCTCTATGCTGAGTTTTCACGCGACAAAAGTCTTCCACTCGATTGAAGGCGGCGCCGTCATATACCATGATCCAACGCTTGTAGACCGCCTCAACGCGGAAAAGTGTTTCGGACTGGATGACTTCGAATACTCCGGCGGCAACTCAAAAATGAACGAGTTTCAAGCGGCAATGGGATTATGCAATCTTCGGATCATTCAAGATGAAATTAATAAACGCGCCGTCGTGGCCGAGCGCTACATGGCAAACCTTAAAGACATTGATGGACTTACTTGCTGGACGCCTGAAAAGGACATCACGCCTAATTACGCATACTTCCCCGTCCTTTTCGGTGCCGATCGCTTTGGTCTGACGCGCGATGAAGTAAGCGATCTTCTCGCGCAAGAAGACATCTACGCTCGCAAATATTTCTACCCTCTGACAAGTGCATTTCCTTGCTATGTCGGAAAAATCGATCCCGGCTACACACCGGTCGCGGAAAAGGCTGCCGCGGACGTGCTCTGTTTGCCAATGTACGCGGATCTTGACATCCATGACGTCGATCTGATCTGTGATCTGATCATCCAAGCAAAAAGGAGTTAATTGTATGAAAGGTATTATTCTGGCCGGCGGTAAGGGCACCCGCCTCTACCCCATGACAAAATGCATATCGAAGCAGTTGCTGCCCATCTACGACAAACCGTTAATTTATTATCCGCTTTCAATCCTGCTTCTGACCGGAATTCGAGAAGTCCTGATCATCTCTACGCCGGAAGACACGCCGATGTATGAGCAGCTCCTAGGAGATGGAAATAAGATCGGCGTTTCTATTGAATACAAAGTTCAAATGACGCCGCGCGGTCTGGCAGACGCGTTCATCGTCGGCGAGGATTTCATTGGTGACGACAACGTCTGTCTCATTCTCGGCGACAATGTCTTCTTCGGTCAGAACCTCTCGGCCACCCTTTGGAAAGCCGCGGAAAGGACAAAAGGCGCTACCATTTTCGGCTATCCTGTGAAAAACGCGCAGGCATTCGGCGTCGTCGAATTCGACGATCAAGGCAGGGTGCTTTCGATTGAGGAAAAGCCGGAACACCCGAAATCCAATTACGCCGTTCCCGGCCTCTACTTTTATGACAACCGTGTCGTCGATATCGCCAAGAACGTCAAACCGTCTGCGCGCGGCGAGATTGAAATCACGTCGGTTAATAACGCTTATCTTGAGATGGGCGAGTTACACGTCGAACTGCTTGGGCGCGGTATCGCGTGGTTAGATACGGGTTCGCCGGACGGCCTCCTGAAAGCGGCCGAATTCGTCGAAGCGATACAGTCGAGGCAGGGATTTTATATATCCTGTATTGAAGAAATTGCATGGCGCCGCGATTTCATTACGACAGAAGAACTCCTCTCCATCGGCGAAGAGCTGAAAATGACAGAATACGGCAAGTATCTTATCGACCTTGCAAAGACAGACCAGCGATAATTTAATATACATTCCATATAAAAAAGGCTGCCTCTTTCTCGATGTTAATCAACATCTTTGAGGTAGCCTCTTTTTTATGTGAATCAGCAGCTACAATAGGATAAAGTACGCTAAGTTTCGCACATTATAAAAGGGACATGGTTCCCGCCTTACTTGGTAAAATAGATTTTTCAACAAGACAAACCAAGGAGGAAAAGGAACCATGTCTGAGAAAATTATACAACTGAATGAGGGCGTAATAAAGGAAGAATTGAACGAACTTGTCCGCAAGAGTGTGGAAGATACGTTGAACGCTCTTCTGGATGAGGAGGCTGATCGACTCACGAACGCCCGTCGTTACGAACGTACGGCTGCCCGCAAAGACACACGAGCGGGACATTACAAGCGCAAGCTCTTAACACGTGCAGGCGAGGTGGAACTGAAGATGCCCAAACTTCGCACCTTAACCTTTGAAACCGCGATCATCCAACGCTACCAAAAGCGAGAGATTAGCGTCGAGGAAGCCTTGGTGGAGATGTACCTAGCGGGTGTATCGGTTCGCCGCGTAGAGGATATTACACAAGCGTTGTGGGGTACGAGAGTCAGCGCAGGAACGGTCAGTCGGTTAAACCAGAAGGTATATGTCCAGATCGAAGCCTGGCGACAACGTCCCTTAGAGCTATCTTATCCTTACGTCTACCTCGACGGCATCTATCTGAAGCGCAGCTGGGGCGGGAGTTACGAGAACGTGGCAATTCTTGTGGCCATGGCGGTGAATGAGGAAGGTGAACGCGAAGTGCTTGGTGCCTGTGAAGGGATGAAAGAGGACAAGGAGAGTTGGCTTAACTTTCTTCGCGACCTGAAAGCTCGCGGTTTACGTGGGACACAATTATTCATTGGCGACAAGAACCTTGGACTTTTAGAGGCGGTCCACACCGTCTATCCTACGGCGCGCTACCAGCGATGTACGGTGCACTTTTACCGCAATGTCATGTCGGTTGTCCCTCGGAGCAAAGTCAAGTTGGTAGCGGCGATGTTAAAAGCGATTCATGCACAGGAAGATCGCGAGGCGGCCAGAGCGAAAGCCCGCGATGTTGTTGCCAAACTACACGAGATGAAGCTCCAAGCAGCCGCGAAGAAGGTGGAAGACTCGGTCGACGAGACGTTGGAATATATGGCCTTTCCCCGCGAACATTGGCGCAAGATCCGCAGTAACAATGCGATCGAGCGATTGAACCGGGAGATACGTCGGCGCACACGCGTCGTGGGAGCCTTCCCCGACGGGCATTCGGCTCTCATGCTCGTATGTGCTCGATTACGGTACATGGAAAACTCGATGTGGGGAGCGAAGTTATACATGAACATGAAACATTTGGAGACACACGAACAAGAGATAAAAGAAGAGAAGGGAGCCTAAAGTCGCGCCGCGTTTTTAGAACCTCCCCCGGGGGAGAATCTAAAAACATTACCAAGTAAGACAAATGTGCGAAAGATCCTTGACAGTACCTACAATATAGGATCCACATGGATAATTCTATTGGATAATCGGTTACTTTGAGGACGATACTTAAATCTCAGATTATTGCAGCGGCTTCAATTACGTCAAACGAGGGAGCGGTGGCCATGTTGTTTGATCTTGCATCGGCACCGGCCACCCGATTGATCAATTAACGTGTTGCTAGAGAACACGCTCCAACACATCGGCGATGCGCTGTGAAGCAAACCCGTCACCATAAGGATTACTCGCTTCGCTCATTTTATCATACGCTTCTTGCTCCTCAAGGAGGAGCTTGAACTGTTCGTAGATCCGTTCCTCATTGGTGCCGACAAGCTTCAGCGTACCCGCTTCAATACCTTCCGGACGCTCTGTCATGTCACGCATGACAAGTACCGGTTTTCCAAGCGAAGGCGCCTCCTCTTGGATGCCGCCGCTGTCCGTTAAGATCAGATAACAGCGCGCCAAAAAATTGTGGAACTGCAGTACGTCCAGAGGTTCAATGAGATGAATGCGGTCGCAGTCCTTCAACAGTTCATCCGCCGCTCTTCGAACGACGGGGTTCATGTGGATGGGATAGATCGCCTTGACATCCGGATGTTCCTCGATGATGCGTCGTATAGCGCGGAACATGTTGTGCATGGGCTCACCGAGGTTCTCGCGGCGGTGTGCAGTGATTACGATCAGACGGCTGCCTTCGGCCCACTCCAGTTCAGGATGTGTGAAGTCGTCTCGCACGGTCGTTTTAAGCGCATCGATCGCAGTATTGCCGGTCACAAAAATGGTTTCCGGTTTTTTTCCTTCGTGAACAAGATTGTTTTTGGAAAGTTCAGTCGGTGAAAAATGCCAAGACGCAATGACTCCGACCGCTTGGCGGTTAAATTCTTCGGGATAAGGTGCGGAAAGATCGTAGGTTCGAAGCCCTGCTTCGACGTGGCCTACCGGTATCTGCAAATAAAAACAAGCGAGCGCCGTCACAAATGTCGTCGAGGTATCACCGTGCACAAGTACGACATCGGGCTGAACCTCCTCCAATACTTCGCGGATGCGCGTCAAAATGTTGACGGTAATATCAAAGAGCGTCTGCTTTTCTATCATGATCGAAAGATCATAGTCGGGCTCGACCTCAAACACCTCAAGTACCTGATCCAGCATCTCGCGGTGTTGCCCTGACACACAGACGACAGTGCGGATACCCTTCCTGCTGCGAAGCTCCTTCACAAGCGGGCACATTTTGATCGCTTCCGGACGCGTTCCGAAAACAAGCATAACGGTCTTCACAAAGCACATCCTATCTAGCACAGCCTCTTATGCTGTGACACGCCCATTTTGAGTGTCTATTCGATCGTAACATTGTCTTCCTAACGAAAAGGGCATAACACCCAAGCAACGTCATGTCGCGAACTCCATGAGCATTATCGTCCCGCATCTAAAAGGTTTAGCCTGTATGCCATTTATAGTCGGTACACTCCGTCAAGTTTACACACGCCACGTGTATCCAAAACGACTTTCCCTTTTAATCGATCAATATTTTCTAAAATCTGGCGGTGTGCGACCATGATGACGACAAAATCTGTGTCCTCAAGAAACGCTTCGAAATCGTGGTACTGATTTTCAACGAGATCGTATTTTACAAGTGGGTCGTAAACACAAAGCGGGGCGGCAAGATGCACCTTTTGACACTCCAAAAGCTGTAACGTTGGAGATTCGCGGCAATCATCGACGTTTTCCTTGTACGTCAGACCGTACAATCCGACGCGCGACAGGTCGGTCATGCCTTTTTCTTTCATGATGTCATGGATGCGACGCAAGACGTATGCGGGCATTGCGTCATTGGTGTTCATAGAAGCCGAAATGATGTCGGTAAGACCGGGATAATCGCCGACTAAAAACCACGGATCGACCGAAATACAGTGACCGCCCACACCGGGTCCCGGCTTCAGGATATTGACACGCGGATGTTGATTGCAAATGCGGATGATCTCATAAACATCCATCCCCGCCTGTCGGCATATCTTCGCCAACTCATTGGCAAACCCGATATTGACGGCCCGATATGTGTTTTCGACGACCTTCGTCATCTCGGCCGTACGAATGTCCGTCACGATGATCTCGCCTTTACAAAATTGCTCATAAATCGATTTAATCCTTTCCCCTACGGCGAGATCATCGGCGCCGATGGTGCGATTGTTGTAAATCAACTCGTGAACCATATTGCCGGGAATAATACGTTCCGGCGCATGTACGAGGTGAATGACGACCTTGTCTTTCGAAAATTTCTTATCGACGATCGGCCGAATATAGCGATCGATCGTCCCCGGCGATACCGTCGATTCAATGACGATCGTTGTATCGGGCAAACATGTGTCTAATATTTCATTGACCGCAGAGACGATATACGAGGGATCTACTTGCTTGCTCAACGGATCATAAGGCGTAGGAACGGAGACGATATAAAGATCTGTTTTCTGATACGCCGTCGAGAATTGAATACCTGATGCGCACGACTTGGCATAAAGCTCGCCAAGTCCCTTTTCCTGAAGTGCGATCCTTCCGTCTTTTAAGGTGGCAACGCGTTCTACGTTGTAGTCTGTACCGACCACATTCAAACCGTGAGAGGCCATCATCAATGCCGTCGGCAATCCGATATAGCCCAAGCCAATTACGTTAATCATGTCTTCTTTAATCTATCCTTACTTTTGCTTCTTTACACTTATACACAAGCGCAGTTCAACAATATTTCTCAGCACAATCTGAAGATGCTTGTTTTAAGCCTGTTTGATCAAAATATTCTTATCCTAATGACTATTTAAGCGTGTTCGCTTTTCTTAGACGCGTAACCCGAGGCCAGTTGGAATACTAATACATAGCGCATGCTTCGACGACACCGATCACGGGAAAGTTAAGATGACGTCCGAGCTGATATTCGAGCATCCGTTTTTCGGTCGTATCATTATTGCTCCACAAATAGAGCAAAGCGGAGGTCTTTTGCATCGATTGAAAGGCAGTCGGATCGCCTGCAAAACTCCCTATAGGCTTTAGTGTTATTGCTCCGGGCACTACCGTCTTATCGAACACCACCTGAAGCTGCTCAATAAGTTGAGTGCGCACGCGGTCGGTTTCAGTGCCGGGTACGAGCAACTGTAACGACGCTTCTTGAGAAGGAAGATTTGTCGATGTAACCGTATTATTCGCGATCATCGCATTCACTTTACCTATGATCAACTCAGCTGTATAGGCCATTGCTGTCTCCGCCTCAGATGCGTCATAAGCCCTTTTAAAGCATCGCGCAATAAGAAGATCAAGCGCATTGCCGCGACGATCCTTATCTATCGCCGTATCCATGGGAAGCACGCCAAGATACAATAAATTCAAAGCATACGACGCTTTTTTTACATCAAATTCGCCGATCTCTTTCCAATAACGGATCAAAGTCCAAAAGATACTGATGAGCAAACCGACAAAAAAGCCCATCAACGCGCGTTTGACCAACGTTCTCGTCGATAAGTCTTTCACTTCATTGCTTTGGCCAGGCGTCGATACCAGCTTATGCTTGGTATTAACTGCGAGTTCAACCTCCCGATCGATCTCCTCAATACGCGCCTCACCCAACGCAATCATGCGTTCAAGCTCTTCTCTTAATTGTAAAATACCCGGATCCTCAACGATGTCGACACGCTCATCGGTGAACATGAGCATATAATCCCCCATTGGGTCAATGTCGGCGTGCACCATGACCTCAGTGTAATCTCTAATATCATACAATATCGCATCGATCAGACTCTCGTCCGGTCCGGTCACCTCGACAAAAAGGAGCCCGTCACTGTTGATCTCCATATGAATAAGATGCCGGATGCTCACTTCGTTAAGAGGTACCCTGCCTTTTTCGACCATCTGAAGTACAAAAGATTCATCTTGGAGAGCCTGCATATATCGCAGACTGAGGATACGGGCAGTGCGAGCCTCAGTAGACACATCGTTTGCGACATCTTCAGCGAACTTAAAGTTCAGGACAAAACTTTTATTCATACGCTTTGTCGGATCAATTTGAAAATAGAGATCTTCCGAGAGCGTCCGCCTTAAGTTATAGTTGTTCTTGCGTACCAGCTCTCGATTTTCGAAAAATAATTTGCCTTCTTCGTCGCTTGTGAGAAAATCTGAAACCAGCTGTTTATATTCTCTCTCACTGATGCTTGCCTCTCTGACACTTGGCGGATTCGCAAACGTCGCACCCAACGCAATTGCAGTGCTCAATATGAGACAGATCAGAAGAACGCGCCATGACTTGAAAAAGTAAAAAAAGAAAGCTTTCAGATTGAAACTCTTCAGTTCTTCCATGGCTCCTCCTAATTATTTACCGTCCATTAGACGGAAATGACCTTGTCCATTCTACAACATTTTTTCCATTATAACAGGCAAAACGGCGCGGCCGCGCCATGACAACCGTACCGTTTTATGTTATCCCTCGCGTTCGGCCTTGTTAAAAACAAACTGAACACTTATTGATTATTGAATTTCGACTTCTGCACCTGCTTCAGTAAGCATCTTGGCCGCATCTTCGGCATCTTCTTTCGAGATTTTCTCTTTCACCGGCTTGGGAGCGGAGTCAACGAGCGCTTTCGCATCTTTGAGACCGAGACCGGTCAGCTCGCGGACAACTTTGATCACGGGGATCTTCGACTGTCCGGCACTCTTAAGAATGACGTCAAATTGCGTCTTCTCTTCTTCCTCAGCCGGTCCCGCTGCAGCACCCTGCGCTGGCGCGGCAACAGCCATCGCGGCGGCAGAAACGCCAAATTCTTCTTCCATCATTTTCACAAGATCATTGAGTTCTAGGATCGTCAGTTCCTTCACCGCGTCCAGAATTTTGACCAATTTATCGTTACTCATCTAATTTTCCTCCTGTTGACGAGTGCGGCGTCATCGAATGACACTTTTTTCAAATAGCGCAATGACACGCGCTTCACCTCGGCCGAAGCCTCGGTCTTGGTAAAACTACGCTGTTTCGGTCGTAGCTTCATCCGCGGCTTCGGGAGCGCTTGCAACCGATACCGGGACATCTTTTACTTTTTCCACACCGACTTCTTCGCCTTTCTCGGCGATTTGACCGGCGACCTGCGCAAATGCTGTCAAAGGATACATCATCATGAACAGTAGCTGCCCATAGAGTGTCTCACGTGACTCGATGTATGACAGTTTGATTAGGTAGTCGAGAGATTCGACTTGACCGTCCACAATACCGCCTTTGATTGCCAGTTTGCGATATTTTTCTGTTGACTGGCGCATCAGTCTTGGCGCCAGAAGCGCATCTTCTGTACTGAAGGCCAGTGCAGTAGGGCCGACCATGGCGTCTTCGAGTCCTTCGTATCCGAGAGCCTGAAATGCGCGTTCAGTAATCGTATTTTTGACGACACGATATTGCAAACCATTTTCGCGAAGCACCGAGCGCATCGCATTGTCCTGATGAACAGCAATGCCTTGGTAATTCACCAAAACGATTGATTTAGCATCTTTCAGCTCATCGACAAGCGCTTGGACTTGCTGCTTTTTCGCCTTCAGTTTAGCTTGACTTGGCATTCGATCCTTTTCCTCCTTCATCTTGATAATATGAAACACCCCTCCGCATAGTGGCGGAGAGGTGCATGGTAAATCAGACCTTCCGCCTCGGCAGGACAGCATGACCTCGTTTACATCCTTTATGGATTCCGGCTTTCTACGGCGTGACGGGTATATTCTTTTGTCATGCAAAACCGTTTTCCGGTTTTGCGAGTAAGGGCATCGGCATTCATCCGACAGTCTTATTCTGTGTCATAATACACTATCTGGCGCTGAGATTCACCCGAACGCCCGGTCCCATTGTACTGGCTACCGTGCAGCGGAGAATGTATTGTCCTTTTGCTGCAGCCGGTTTGGATCTAATCACAGCGTCGACCAGCGCGTTAAAGTTCTCTAAAAGCTTCTCCGGACCAAAGGAGACTTTCCCGATGACGGAGTGAATAATGTTCTGTTTTTCAAGACGGTATTCTACTCTGCCGGCTTTTGCTTCCTTGACAGCCGTCGATACATCCATCGTCACCGTGCCCGATTTCGGATTCGGCATCAGGCCGCGAGGACCAAGCAAACGACCGAGGCGTCCTGCGAGGCTCATCATGTCCGGTGTAGCGATAGCGACGTCAAAATCAAACCAGCCTTCTTTTTGAATTTTCTCTGCCAGATCTTCCGCACCCACATAATCGGCGCCGGCTTCCTTTGCTTCCTCTTCTTTTTGACCTTTAGCGAAAACGAGTACACGTACAGTCTTTCCGGTACCATGGGGCAGGATCACCGTTCCTCTGATCTGCTGGTCGGCATGGCGTGAATCGACGCCCATGCGCAAATGCACTTCCACGGTCTCATCGAATTTAGCGGTCGCCGTATCGATGACAAGCTCCATAGCCTTAAGAGGATCGTAATATTCGAAGGGATCAATCTTTTTCGCCGCTTCGACGTAGCGTTTTCCGTGTTTCATCGATTGCCCTCCTTATTTATCGTAGTCTACCGTGATACCCATGCTGCGGGCTGTTCCGGCGACCATGCGTGCACCGGCTTCAACATCGGTTGCGTTCAAATCATCCATCTTCATCTCCGCAATACGCAGACATTCCGACCACGGAACCGTCGCCACTTTTGCGGTATTGGGCGTTCCGGAGCCTTTGTCGAGACCGCACGCTTTCTTTAACAGCACGGACGCCGGTGGTGTTTTTGTAATGAACGAATAAGTGCGATCCTGATACACCGTGATGACCACGGGGATAATAAGACCCATATCTTGCTTAGTTCGGTCATTAAACTCTCTGACAAACTGGGCGATATTAAGCCCATGTTGGCCGAGTGCTGGTCCAACCGGCGGCGCCGGCGTTGCCTG
>LSQX01390118.1_pt1 | contig 26533 bp, 26 predicted proteins | sample 654561 | NCBI WGS metagenome assembly LSQX01 (sample SAMN04489861, study PRJNA283612) | anaerobic digester metagenome | isolation source: 4 biogas reactors fed with cattle manure at either 37C or 55C with and... | place: Denmark: Kongens Lyngby | collected 2014 | reverse complement strand
TGGATGAATATGTCCATCGGCATGCTGGTACACGAAGGCAGCATCCTAGCCGTTATCTTGAACGGCATGAGGCTTCTCCGGTATCGCCTCCCCCGCCGCTATGGGCAGCTGGAAAAGTTGACCTAGATCAAGGTTTTGATACCGATATAGGGGATATAATTGAATTGACAGCCGAGAGAACCAATCAAGTGACCCAATGGGAGGAGATAGCAATATGAAAGCAGCAACAATCCAGCTGGAAACCTTGACATGCCCATCCTGCATGCAGAAAATAGAAGCGGCAGTAAAGGGACTAAACGGGATCGAGCAGGATTCGGTGAAAGTATCTTTTAACACCAGCAAAGTGAAGTTGAACTTTGACGATGATAAAATCTCCATCGAAGAAATCGAAAAGGCCATCACTGGAGTAGGCTACGAGGTTCAGAAATCTAGAGTAAAACCGGTCTGAGGATAAACATAAATAGGGGTCTTTTGACCAAGGTGACATAGAGAATCTGTTCACCCGGATCTTTTAACCCGAGATTCTAACTGACCTCTAAATCCATTACTTGGGGTGCGTTTTGAAATGAAGCGCACCTTTTTATTTTAGCCTTGACTAAAACAGATCCGGCAGTATAATTACTTTAGTAGGTGCTAAATTGATTTAGCGAGGAAGGTGGTCAAATGGACAAGGCCCTTGTCCTTAAGGCTATAGCCGATGACACCCGGAGGAAGATTGTCATGCTGCTTCTTCGACACAACTTCTGTGTTGGGGCCCTAGCGAGGAAGCTTGGACTTTCCGAGGGAGCTGTGTCCCAGCATCTCAAGGTACTGCGGGAAGCGGGCCTTCTCACCGGTGAAAGGAAAGGCCATTTCATGCACTATGATGTGAACCGAGAAGTACTTCGAGCCCTGGCAGCGCAAATCGACGAGCTGGCCTCCATCCAGCGGGAACCATGCACCCCAGGTGAGGGCGGATGTCACCATGCGAAGCAATGGGAGACACCTGGGGACAAGCAAGACTGCCGCGGCAAGGCAGGAAAGCGGTGCAGGATTACTGATTAAGGGAACAGATTAAGGGAGTAGTTGATCATGAACAGCCAGGAAATTGTAACTGTCAAGAACCTCACTAAGCGCTACGGGGACTTCACAGCAGTTGATGACATTTCACTTTCCATCCGCCGGGGAGAAATTGTCGGACTGCTGGGCCCCAACGGTGCAGGCAAAACCACCACCATTAATATGATGATCGGACTTGCCAGGCCATCTGCCGGCTCCATTTCCATTAGCGGCATTGATGTTGTGAAGAATCCCAAGCAGGTCCAGGCCATCATCGGCATCGTTCCCGATGAAAGCAATCTTTATGGCGAGATGGACGGCTTTGACAATCTCTGCTTTTGCGGAGCCCTCTACGGCATGGCTAAAGCAGCTAGGGAGAAACGGGCTGGCGAACTTCTAGAGCAATTTGATCTCACCAAAGCCGGGAAGCGTCCCTTTAGGGCGTATTCCAAAGGAATGCGGCGCAAGCTGACCATCGCCGCGGGTATCATCCATGAGCCTGAGATTCTCTTTCTCGATGAGCCCACCACCGGCATTGATGTGGAAAGTGCCCGGCAAATCCGGCGGCTGCTGCTGAACCTCAAAGAGCGAGGCACTACAATATTCATTACCACCCATTACATTGAAGAAGCCGAGCGGGTATGCGACCGGATTGCTTTCATAGTCGATGGCCGGATTGTAGCTAGGGGCACAGTATCTGAGCTGATGGAGAGCATCACCCATGGGCATACCCTCAGGCTAGCTGCCGATACGGATTTAACTCCCTTTGTGGAGAAGCTCCAGGCTCGTTTTGGCGACTGCGTGGTTGAACTTCAGTCAAATAACGCAATCACCCTCACCTCTGAGGAGCGGATTCCCCTCTCACCCATCCTGCAGTACCTTGACAGCATGGGAGTCTCTATCTTTGAAGCCAGGGAGCTGCGGCCAACCTTAGAGGATATTTTCGTAAAGGTCACCGGCATCGAAGCTGAACGACTGAGAAAGGAGAAGGAAAAGGGGGGCCGCGGAAGATGAAAACAATGAAAACATGGATCGCATTTTGGAATATCCTCAAAAAAGATGTCCGGAACTACTATCTCAAACCGCCCAATATCAGCTGGGGCATTATTTTTCCCCTGGCCTGGACAATGATGTTTTTCATCAAGTCGGGGTCCGGTTTCGGCGATATTCGCGGGATTCTGCCGGGAGTAATGGCAATCTCCATCCTGTTCGGCACAACCTCGATGCTGGCGGTAACGGTCACTTTTGAAAAGAGGGGGCGTTCCTTCGAGCGGTTGCTGCTGGCCCCCATCTCTCTGGAAGTTCTAATGCTGGCCAAGACGGCCGGTGCCATCATCATGGGGGTGGTCAACGCCCTGATTCCCGTCATCATGGCAGCCTTCTTCATAAACCTCAATGGCGTGGCATGGTTGCAGGCTGCGGTGGCCGTCGTTTTAATTGCGGTCAGCTCGACCTTTATGGGACTGTTGATTGCGGTATCGGTTACTGAGATATTTGAAGCACAGACTTTTTCCAACTTTTTCCGTTTCCCAATGGTGTTCCTGTGCGGTTTGTTTTTTCCGGTGGCGGCCCTGCCCATTTTTCTGCGGCCACTAGCGTACATTCTGCCGCTGACCTATGGCGCCGATCTGCTGCACAGTGCCGTCAATGGAACGGGACAACTGCCGGTCCTGCTCAGTCTGGCGGTGTTACTGGCCTTCTGTCTGTTCCTCTTCCTGCTGAGTCTGCGCAACATCCACCGTAAGTGGGTGGGCTAGCCCGGATTATTCATGAACCAACTACTACGAGGTCGTATATCACGCCACCTCAAGCACTTGCCTTNNCGCCCAATATCAGCTGGGGCATTATCTTCCCCTTGTCCTGGACTCTGATGCAAATGCTCCGCTCCTATGGAGGAGTGAATCTTAGCGAGATCCGCAGCCTGCTTCCCGGGCTGATGTCCATGAGTGTGTTGTTCGGCACTACCTCCATGCTCGCGGTAACCATCACCTTTGAACGGAGGGGGCGCTCCTTTGAGCGGTTGTTGCTTGCTCCTATTTCACTACCCACCATGGTGGCTGCTAAGCTCTCCGGTGCTATCATCTTTGGGATCTTCAACGCCTTTGTACCGGTGATTTTTGCCGCCTTTTTTGTCAACCTTGCCGGGATCAACTGGGGTGGGGTGCTGCTGGCAGTATTTCTGATTGCCGTGACTTCAACTCTCCTAGGACTCATGATCGCGGTTTCGGCAAAGGAGGTCTTTGAAGCCCAGACATTCTCCAACTTCTTCCGGTTTCCGATGCTGTTTTTATGCGGTTTGTTTATACCGATCAGCAGTCTGCCGGTTTTCCTGCGTCCTATATCATTTCTCCTACCCCTTACCTATGGAACTGACCTTCTCAACCGTTGGATCCTCGATGTAAGTATACTGCCCCCTGTCCTATGTATTCTGATCTTGCTGGGCTTTGCCGGGGCGCTGTTTGCCATCTGCCAGTACAATATTCAGAGGAAGTGGATTCTATAGTAGACTCGGCATAGATGAAGAGGCTTAACTAGAAAGCGATGCTGTGCAGCTGGGTGCTGTCAGCATCGCCATCGTCCTTCTTACCAGTCTATTTGGCCTTGTGGGCACTATGCTTTGGTGGAGATATGCCGATCACACTTAGTTATAGTTCTTTAACGTAGGGTTTGCCGGAATGGGCCGGACCTTCGCTATGGCCGATTACACCCGACACAACGACAATGGTCAAAATAAAGGGCAGCATTAGGAAGATCTCGTTTGGTATAGCAAAACCTGTACCCTGCAGGTTGTCAGCTAGTGAGAAGAAGAATCCAAACAGCAGTGAAGACCACATGACGCCGGTGGGCTGCCATTTACCCAAAATCACCGCAGCCAAGGCGATATAGCCCCGTCCACCGCTCATCAGATACACAAACCTCGGCATTGTACCGATGGTCAGCTGGGCACCGGCTGCGCCGGCTAGAAGGCCGCTAATCAAGACGCCGGCATACTGAATGGGAGCAACCTGCACTCCTAAGGAATCGGCAACTTGGGGGGCTTCACCGACGGAGGTAAAGCGCAGACCGAAAACTGTCTTGTCCAGGATAAACCGGCTGACTAAGACCAGGATGAAAGCTAGATAGACCAATGGACCCTGGCTAAATACTGCATCCAGTACAGGTCCCACCACAGGTATGGCTTTCAAGAAAGGAATGGAGATGGTCGGCAGCTGGGCCACAAACTCCCGGGCGCTTCCCTGGCTTTGAAACAAGACAACCAGCAGATAGCCTGTTAACCCCTGACACAGAATATTCAAGGCAATACCGCTGACTATGTGATCAACTTTGTAGGTGGCAGTAACAACAGCATGGATCAATGAAACCACAACACCGGCAGCCATGGCGCAGACTATACCGAACCATGGATTGCCTGTATAGTACGTCCCCGCATAGCCAAAGAAAGCACCCATCATGATTATACCTTCCAAGGCTATATTGGCAGTACCGGAACGTTCAGAGAAAACGCCGCCTAAGGCGGTAAGAAGCAGCGGCGTGGCCTGAACGATGGTCTGGTGCAGCAGCGTCAAGTTGAATACGGTACCTAAACTCATTGACTTCCCACCCTATCTATACCAGCAGCTTCCCGTTTCTCCAGCCTTTCAGAGATCACAGCCTGTACAGCCACCGATAGAATCACCACAGCCTGGATGATCAGTACAACATCCTTGGGCACTCCAGCAGAAAGCTGAAGTTCCAGATTGGCACTGTTTAGGCCGCCAAAGAGCAGCGCAGCAGGAATCAGGCCCAGGGGTTGGTTCTTAGCCAGCAGCGCAACGGCGATACCGGTAAATCCCGCCCCTGTTGAGAAATTGGCCACCAACTTATGAAAGACGCCTCCCACCATAACGGCTCCGGCCATACCCGCAAAGGCGCCGGCCAGCATCATTCCAGATATCCAATAGCCCTTGATGTTTGTCCCGGCATAGGTTGCCATCCGGGGGTTTAGCCCCACAGTATTCAGCACAAACACCTGTTTCGTCCTGGTCAAAAACCAATGGATGAAGAGAACGCTGGCGAGAGCAATAATTACCGAGATAGTAACTGGACTCACAGGGTTATTCCATAACACCGGCAGCCGGGCACTGGGGTTAATGGGATGGGTTTGGGCCGAATATGACCCCTTATTCAAAGGTCCCTTGGTAACCATATAATTGACGAAATACTGGGCTATGTAGTTCATCATAATAGTGCTTATTACTTCATGGGCACCGGTATATGCCCGAAGGAGTCCGGCAAGACCAGCCAGCAGCGCTCCAAACAAAGCGCCTCCCGCAATCAACAAGGGGACCTCAAGAACCGGCGGAAGATCCACATAAAGGCCGACCAAGACCGCCCCCAGGGCTCCCATGTACATCTGCCCCTCGCCCCCGATATTAAACAAGCCGGCTCTAAAGGCTACTAGAACCGCCATCCCTGTGAGAATAAGGGGAACTGCATTATTAATTGTTACTGCTAGGCTGTCTGGACTGCCGAAGGATCCTACCCAGAGGGCCTGAAGTGTAAGTATGGGACTAGCCCCAGTCAGCAGCGCCAAGATGAGGCTGATGCCGATACCTATGCAGACCGCGATGAGGGCTGAACCCAAACCACTAGTGATTTTCATTTCTACCCAGCTTCCCTTCCCTGCAGCATCAATAACCCAATCTGCTCTATATCTGCATTTGTCCTGCTAAACTCACCGACAATCCGCCCATTGTACATAACCAAGATCCGGTCACTGAGGGTGAGTACCTCATCGAGTTCCATGGAGATGAGGACTATGGCTTTCCCCTGGCTTCTGGCCTCCAGCAGGTGATGATAGACATATTCCATCGCGGCCACGTCCAGCCCTCTCGTGGGCTGATTGGCAACCAGCACCTCTGGATCGTGAGCCAGCTCCCTGGCGATAATGACCTTTTGCTGATTTCCCCCGGAGAGATGCCACGCGGCAACATCCCTGCGGGGTGGGCGGATATCAAACATGTTGATCAGCCTATCGGACCGCTCTTCTATAGCTTGCCGCTTAAGGAGAACCTTGCCGCTAAGCTCGGGATTATCTTGATGGCCGATGGTTAGATTGTCTTCTACAGACAAAGCCATAACAAGGCCGGTATTGCGTCTATCCTCGGGAATGTGGGCAATGCCAGACTCCCGCTTACGCCTGACACTGCCGAAGGTCACCTCTTGTCCCCGGATCAGGATCTCCCCACTGGTGGGCCTGGTGAGTCCTGTGAGCATTTCAGCGAGTTCGCTTTGGCCGTTGCCCGATACACCAGCTATCCCCAGGATCTCGCCTTCTCTAACCTCAAAGCTGACGCGGTCAACCAAGACCCTGGCAGACCCTGGCTCTTGCAGCGACAGATTCCGCACCGTCAGTACCTTTTCCCCTGGCTCTACCGGAGGAGGGGTGATGTCTAGAATTACGTTTCTGCCCACCATAAGAGAAGCCAATTCACCGCTGGTGGTGGAATCCTTCGATACTGTCTTGACCGTCTTGCCACGGCGCATTACCGTAATCCGGTCGGCAATGGCCATAACCTCATCCAGCTTGTGGGTGATCAAGATGATGGTCTTGCCCTGTTTCTGCAGGTTCTCTAGCATCTCAAAAAGCTCGTCGACCTCCTGTGGGGTTAAAACCGCGGTGGGCTCATCCAGTATCAGGATAGAAGCACCCCGATAAAGCACTTTCAGCAGCTCAACCTTTTGCTGGACACCCACAGGCAAATCCCGGACCTCAGTATGCAGATCAACTTGAAAGCCAAGCTCTGACGCAAGGCGGGTTATCTCCTCCCGGGCTTTCTGCCGGTCTACCCGCAGTCCCTTCCTGGGCTCCTGGCCTAGGATGATGTTATCTAAAGCATTCAACCGGGGAACCAGCATAAACTCCTGGTGCACCATGCCGATGCCGTGCGCGATGGCCACTCCCGGGTCTGTCATCTTGACAGTCTGACCGTTGATGCGGATAGTGCCGCTGTCTGCTGTATAAAAACCATACAGAAGGCGCATGAGAGTACTCTTTCCAGCACCATTCTCGCCGATAACTGCATGGACCTCTCCCTGCTTAACCTGAAGATTTGCATGGTCCACTGCCAGCACTTGGGAGAATCTCTTGACCACCTGGAGCATCTCAACTGCATAAGGTGCCTGCTTACTGCTCATCTCATGCGCCTCCTGTACTAACTTACTGTGTTATCCCACCGCACTACCCTACTGCAATACAAAACGAAGCTCTTCGGGAACCTTGAAGTCCTGAATGAATTTCTCAGCATTTTCCACTGCCAATGGTATTTCAAGGTCCTTGTTGCCGGCCCGCATCAGCTCAACGGCCTTCTCAACAACAGCCATGGCCTCATCGGGCACCAGATGTCTGGTGTGGCGCAGGTCGGTGATGCCGGTGGCATCTTCTTGAATGCCGACAGCATGGTGACCGCCGGTAAATGTACCATCCTGAATGGATTTGATGGCTCCCAGAATTACTTCAGGAACATTCTTAAGTGCACTGGTCAGCATCATGCCTGGATAGATGTCATCTTGGTCAAGGTCAACACCTACACCAAAATACTTGGGCTTTGTTCCGGCTGCCACTGCCTCCAGGGTGATGCCTTCTTCATCGTTCTTCTCCTTGACTGCCTGGAAAACCCCAAGGCCCGTATTAGCACCGCTCATCATGATATCCACATTCTGACCGATCATAGATAGGGCCAGTGCCTTGCCTCTAGCTGGATCGTTAAATGCACCAGCATCTTTTACAACCAATTCTACATTGCTACCTGTAAGCTCATTCCAGGTCTTGACTCCTGCTCCGTAGCCAGCGGTAAAGGCAATCACTGGTGGAATGGACATGGGCTCCACCATGCCAACCCTGCCGGTTTCGGTAACAGCGGCAGCTACTATACCAGCCAAATACGCGCCTTGCCCAGCCCTAATCTCATATGAGGCCAGGTTAGGCAGTTCCTCTGCCACCGAGTCTACCAGTATGAACTTCACATTGGGGAACCGGGCTGCAACCTCAGAGATGGCATCTGCCATCAAGAAGCCCAGGGCCACAACCACATCTGCCTGCCGAGCTGCTGTGGTCAGATTGGGGATAAAATCTGTCTGCTGGAAAGACTGGATCACATTGCCGGTGACCCCCAGCTGCTCCTCTGCCATCTGCACCCCGAGCCAGCCCCCGTCGTTGAAACCTTTGTCTCCCAGACCGCCGATATCAGTGACCAGGATGACCCTCAGCGGTTCTCCAAAGGCAACCCCGGTCGTGAGGCTGAACAGAGCAAGTACTAGGACTAAGATGCCGACTACCGTTTTCCTCTTCATCTTACCTTTCCTCCCTTGCTTTTGTTAACAGGCTGGGATAAATATGGCTCTTCCCTGCCTGCTTTTTCAACAAGTCCCATTCTGCCAAAATCTTGACCGCATGGGTTGCGGCCTGAGATACCTTCTCCTCGACTCCCTCATCATCCCAGACATTGTTGACCCGGTCAGCCACAATGCCCACGATCATGCCAACCCGCTTACGGTACAATCTGGCAAGGGTAAAGATGGTTGATCCTTCCATTTCTAGATTGGTAACTCCTACCCTCTGATACTCCTCCAACAGCTTTTCTTTTCCCGGTGGAACATAATCTCCGTAGGCCGGCCTGGCTTGACCGGCATAAAAAGATCCGGCAGTAGCCGCCAATCCCAGATGATAGTTAAATCCCAGCTCTTCACAGGCCTGGACCAAAGCCATCACCACATCATAATCGGCGTAAGCGGGATATTCGGGCCAAACATATAGATTGGAGGTGCCGTCGAAGCGAACTGCACCGGTATTAATGACGAGATCGCCGCATCGGATATGGGGTTGAATGGAACCGCTGGTACCTACACGGATAAAGGTATCTGCTCCCAGCCGGGCCAGCTCATCCAGCACTGCTTCAGTGGAAGGCCCGCCAACACCGGTAGATACTGCAGAAATCTCTGCTCCCTCATATATTCCAGTGGCTGTCCGATACTGCCGGTAATTGCCCTTTATCTCGAACTCATCCCAATAGTAGGTGATCTTCTGTATTCTATCAGGATCGCCAGGCAGTAGAACGTATGGGGCAAGATCCCCTTCGTGGATCCTGGTCGCGTAGTATACACCCCCGACCTGGGGTCTATCTGCTGCAGATTGTGTCATCACAGTCACCCTCTCGCTGTTCTCCATGATCAACATACAAGCAGTTTTGCCAGCTAGTTGGCTTCATCCTGGGGTCTTGTCTCTACCATCACGTGATTTCTAATATCCGAAGGGGCAAAGATGCCATTAGCACAGACAATTGCAGAAATATATTCAGGAGGAGTGACATCAAATGCAGGGTACTCAGCTTTCAATTCAGCTATAGTGGTTGGAATACCGTTGACCTCTTTTACTTCGGCTGGATTCCGCTGCTCGATGACAATATCGGCACCGGTTGGAATATTGGGGTCAACGCCCTCGTAGGCAAGTACAAAGAAGGGAATCCCATGGGCATGGGCAGCAATAGCGTGGAGAAATGTCCCTACTTTATTGGCAATAGAGCCGTCCATGGCAACGGCATCGGCCGCGGTGACGTACTTGGTGATCTTACCGGATGCCATCATGTACGCACTCATGCTGTCGGTAATCAGCGTCACCGGTATGCCCATCTCGTGGATACTCGGAGCCGTCAGCTTAGCACCCTGAAGATAGGGCCGGGTCTCACAAGAGTAGACAGAAATCTTCTTGCCGGCTTCCCTGGCAAAATGGAGCATCCATAGAACGGCACCGGCTGCGTAGCAGTGGGTAAGGATTGTATCGCCATCATCCAGGAGGCTGGCTGCATGGCGCCCAGTCTCGCGGCTCACATGATCAAAATAAGCCAAGTATTCCCGGACATGTTCAAGGAGTTTATCCTCCAGATCGGCTGAGCCGCAGTGCTTCTCAGTTATCTCTTCCAGTTCATGGAGCAATACCCACAGCCGCTGTCCGGTGGGCCTGGTGTTCCTGAGCCTGTCCGCTGCCCTCTCTAGATACACACGGCGCTCTTCCACGGTTAAATCCCGGGCAGCATAGGCAGCTTGGACATATCCTAGGCCAGCAGCTACAGCAACCCCTATGGCACCTTGGATTACCATATCCTCTATTGCCTTGGCTGTAGCCTCATAGTCGGTGCAAGTCAGCCACTCCCGATGAAATGGGAACTTCCGGCGATCCAGCACTTCCACTTGTCCATCTGCGTACTTCAGTGTGTTGGCATCGCTAATTAGAATCGGCAGCTTGTCTTGGATGTTATGCAGCTCATCATTCTTGTGTTTCAATTGTTCAGCACCCCCTCCTGCTTTTTCCCATGGATTATATCATATGCCAATTATTACCGTCAACGCTTCCGCAGAGCCTTGTGCTCTGCCACCAGGAATGGCAGTGAGATCTCTTTTCTATTCTCTCCCAGCATCTTCCTACCTGGATGACCTACAATAACTTTACACTAACCAGAGACACTTAAGGGGCAGCCCCTCTGGACTGCCCCTTAACTCCATTGATAAATCATGGATGTCTCAAGCTTTAAAAAGATATTTGCCCTTAACTGGGTCTTAGTTCGAAGTTCTAGTCTAGAGTATTACCGCTCTTAAGCCAGCATCTTCTCGATATCTTCCTTAGGCTCTCCGATGAGCTTGACATCATAGTTATCCTGGAGAACCTTGAGAATACCATCATTTACCCAAGCCGGCAGAACCGGACCCAAGTAAATGCCTTTAATGCCTAGGGAAAGCAGGCTCCAGAAGATAGCAATGGCCTTCTGCTCCATCCAGGCCAGAACCAAGGTCAAAGGCAGTTCATTGACACTGACTCCGAACATCTCTGCCAAGGCCAAGGCAATTTCTACAGCTACGATGGAGTCATTGCACTGGCCCAAATCGATGAGTCTCGGCACACCCTCGATGTCCCCCAGGTCCAGATCATTAAACCGGAATTTAGCACAGCCCAAGGTGAGTACGATGGTATCCTTAGGCAGCTGCTCTACAAACTCCCGATAGTAACCAAGCCGCCGGTGGGGCGAATCGCAGCCTCCCACCAGGAAGAAGTGGCGAATCTTGCCGGCTTCGATGAGTTCCTTCAATTTGTCCTTGAGGGACAGAACCACCGATGTGGAGAATCCTGTGGTGAGAACTGTGTCCCCGGGCTCGTCCGGCAGTTCCGGAAGGGTCATGGCCAAATCGATCACCGATTTGTAATCATACCCCTCGATGTGGGTAACTCCCGGCAGACGGGCAGGTCCCGTGGTGAACATCCGATCCTGGTACTCAGGTTGCGGAATCAAGACACAGTTGGATGTTCCGAGAATAGCCACTGGATAACGGCTAAAGAGCTCCTTCTGATCGGTCCAGGACTTGCCCAGGTTGCCTACCAGATGGGGATACCTGCTGAGCTTCGGATAACCGTGGGCAGGTAGCAGCTCTGAATGGGTGTAGACATTAATGCCTGTTCCCTCTGTCTGCTTTAGGAGCTCGTCCAAAGCCTTAAGCCCATGGCCGGTAACCACAATCCCCCTGCCCTTGACAGTACCGGTGTTTACCTGGGTCGGCTCTGGTTCTCCGTAAGTGTCTATGAGACCCTGTTTGAGGAGCTTCATGGTCTTCACATTCAAGCGGCCGGCCTCAAGAGCCATTTCAATAAAGCTCTGTGCATCAAAATTGACGTTAGTAAAAGTAGAATATAAGACCTTCTCTAGGAATTCGGCAGTCTCCGGGTCTGTGCAGCCCAGCTCCCGGGCATGGTATAAGTAAGCCGACATTCCCCGGGTAGTGATTACCAGATTATCCTGCAGCCTTGATACCAGTGGGTCCTTGCCGCATACTCCCATTCTGGTGCAGCCTGTGCCTCCTACAGTCTGTGAGCATTGATAGCAAAACATATCCAGTGCCATAAATCTCTCCCCCTCATTGTCTCCCTTGGTGTTGTTTAGATAACTGCCTTACTGAAGAATCAGCTCAGCAGATGCCTTGACTGCCGTGGTCTTCGTAGACCCGACTGTCTTAGTCACTAAGCCGAAAGGATAGATCCCCCAGGGTCTTGCTTGCCAGGTAATCTGTGAACTCCTTGTTCAACCGCTGCGGCACTCCACCCAATATACATGTAGCGAAGGGACAGGTGGGCCTGCCGGTGGGACATTTTCTTTCTACCACGGGTCCCTCAATGACTTCATACACATCCAGCATGGTGATATCCTCAGGAGGTTTAGTCAAAGCAAACCCGCCCTTGGGCCCCCGGGTAGAATGAAGGAGGCCTGCCTTCGCGAGCCGTTGCAAAACCTTTGCCAGATGTGCTTCTGAAGCACCGGTGGCAGCTGCGATCTCTTTGGCGCTAACATACTCCTGACCTTTTAGGGCAATCAGCACCATACTGTGAAGCGCTAATGACAGCATTTCCGACACTGCCACTACATCAGCCATTTGCCTCACCTCAATTCCGGTATTAGCATACCTAAATACCGAAATGGTGTCAAGGGCGGGTTTGTAAAATTTCCATGGGATTAGGGTTACCGTTAATTAAGACCGGCTCCCCTCTGCGTTTTAGGCCTTATATCACCGGATCTTATGGTTTTTCCGTAGAAAGTGCGATTAGGTGCAGGACTCTGCTGCAGCAGCTCTAATGTACTGGTTATAGATAAGTTTATGGAGAAATCTTGAGAACTTCACAGAGGAGGCCGGGGCGCCAATGCGGGTCAAGGTAAAGATAGCAGCTGGTATCTGCGGCATGAACAGCGAGATTCAACTTGAGGGTTCGAATGAGGGGGACTATCGGATTCTGCTGAGCAGTGACTGTCAGTTGGTCCAAAGCCTTAAGCCATACCTTGAAGAAGCTGACCAACTGATGGCTGCTGCAGGACGCTTCAGCAAGAACCCCATCTTCCAAGCGGCGGAGGCCTGCAGACTCCATGCTGCCTGTCCTGTGCCAACGGGAATTATCAAGGCCTATGAAGCTTTCTGCGAACTGGCCCTGCCAGGGGATGTAGCAATCACAATAGAAAAGCAGGATTGAACAGCGTTACGATGCCAATTCCAGAATCTTAGGCAGTTTAGCTGCAACATGGGGATTAAACTGCTGACCGGAGAGCCTAAGAATCTCCTGTACAGCTTCTTCCGGAGTGCGGGGCCGTCCATAGGGTCCCGGCCGAATCATGGCATCATATGCGTTCACCACCGAGAGAACTGCTGCAGTGATGGGGATTTCTTCTCCACTAAGACCATCGGGATATCCCTTGCCGTTCCACCATTCGTGATGGTGGCGGAGGGCTGTTACTATGCCCTGATCAATACCCAAATTTGCCAAAATGTCTGCGCCTACTTCTGCATGGCGCATTAGCGCATGCTGCTCTTTCCAATCTAAAGGTCCCAGCTTATTCAGTATGTCCTTCGGCACAGCAATATAGCCCACGTCATGGAGAGCAGCTGCCTGGACAACGGTGAGCTGCAGCTTGTCAGGCAGGCCCACAGCTACTCCCAAGGCCTCCACCAAGGGTACCAGGCGGGTTATGTGCTCTACGCTCGCATCGCTGACCTGCACTACAATCTCAAGCAGCCTCATCACACGGGAGGTCAAAATGTCCTGCAGCACTTCCCATGGGTCACCATAGTTGAAGGCATCAGCAGTTGCAACTCTGTTTCTCCCCCGGAGTTTAGCTCCGGCCATCAGTGCTCTGTCCGCTTTATTCAAAAGCTCTGTTAAGGTAGTGCCGTGTTCGGGATATGTCGCAACCCCAACGGAGATGCTGATGGAACACTCCGGCACCTGCCGACTAAAAACATCTGCCACCCGTTTCCTCAGGCGCTGAGCTGCACCTATAGCAGCTTTGTGATTTGTGTTTTTCATCACAATGGCGAATTCATCGCCGCCGTAGCGGCAGACAATATCTTCTGCCCGGATCTCCTGCTGGATAAACCTGGCGAATTGTTCCAGCACCGCATCTCCCAAAGCATGGCCGCCCTGGTCGTTGACCAGCTTGAAATTATCCAGATCCAAAAGGAGAAGGCTCAAGGCTTCGCCTCGTTTCTGGGCTTCCATCAAGGCTGTGTTGCTCACCCAGCCCAGCATCCGCCTGCTGCCAACGCCGGTTAAATCATCGCAAAAGCCCCGCCGGTAAAGGTTCTCTAAGAAGCTCAGACTCTGCAGCAGGAGTACGCTGAACAGCACAAAGATCAGCATTCCTATTGCCGCGGTATTAGACGAGATAACCCCGTAAAGCTCTCTCTCCTCAACAGCCATGAGGACCACCGCTGCCCATAATGCCAGTGACATAAAGCCGGTACGGGAGGGCATATCCAAAGCAGAAAGGGTCATGCCCATCAGCATCAAGCCATACCCAAGGGCGACCGTCCCCGGGGAGCTGACCACTATCCCGGAGAGGGCTATCCAAGCAGAGTAGTGCCCTCCCCAGCTCACGGCCCACGAACCCCGCAAAGCGGCTATGACCCAGACCCCGCAGCTGACAGCAGCCTGAATCCACAAAAAGGTCGGGATCCACGTTCGCGGCTCAACACTTCGGCTGTGGAAAGCAACTAGGATCATAATGAAAATGATAAATGCCCAGACAAGGCGCTGAAAACTAGAGCCTTCACCCAGAAAGTGTGCGATGGAACGCCAGCGAATATGCCGCAATACCTGTTCATTTTCCAGCTTGCCAAGGGTCAAACTTGGTCCACCCCCGTGTGTGTCAGCAGTGCTGGCTAAAAAAGGATCTTATAATAGGCTTCAACTCCTAGGACAAATGTCCTGCTAGTTTTCTTTTTCTAAATCGCAATATCTCAAATTATACCGCTCTTTAAACTTCATTCCTTCGTTTTTGTATATTGAAAATCGCATTTGGCTTCTGCCTTTGCTGACGTAATTTGCAGCGAGAATTATTCATCACTTACACCAGAAACAAGATAGGCAGGTACCAAAGGAAACCTGCCTATCTTAACCATCAGCAAGCCCCAGAGGGGCTAACAATGCTCTTGTCTAGCACGCCGTTCTTACCTTACGGCATATTCTTGATCAAGCTGAAGTCGCCCACCTTGGCTGCTTCCAGAATCGGTGCCATGTACTCGTCCACCAAATCTGCATTCAAGGGTACCGGCATATTCTTCAGCTTCATATCCAGCTGCGGATCCTTGGCAGCGGTGAGAGCCCGCTCGATGTGTTCATCGGTGAAGCCTTCAAGATCAGTGAGCTTGGTCGGGAAACCGATGCGGCGGCTCAGCTCTACCATGCCGTTAGCTACCGCCACACCAAGATCCCTGCCGGAGAGCTTGTCCAGGTCTTCAGTGACGAGACCAGCCCGACGATAGATATCCCCTACCAGCCGCAGCTGCTTCTCGACGGCCGGAGCAAAAAACACGGTATAGTACGGGTTCATCAAGGCACAAGCCCGTCCGTGGCTGGTGAGATCCACCAGGGAAAAGCTGGTCAAGTGGGCACCGTTGGTGCCGCCGATCATGATGGCATAGCCTCCCAAGTCAGTGGCCAGACCCAGAGCTTCTCTGCCTGCCTCATCCCCAGGATTCTCCATGACCTTCTCCAGATTGTTAACTACCAGTTCAATACCTAAGAGAGCTACGTCCTTGACCTTGTCAAAGGTTTCATCGGATGCACCCAGGAAAACCTCCAGGCAGTGGGCAACACCGTCTAGAGCTCCATCAGCAGTGAATCCCTTGGGCATTGTCTTGGTAATAGCGTAATCAAAGACTGCCCGATGCGGTACGATGGCATCATCGACGATGAGTTTCTTCTGTCCAACAACGACGTCGGTGACGTTGGAGTACTTGGTTAGATGGGCTCCTGAGCTGGCGGCAGTAGCCACAGCAATCACTGGACGAAGCTTCTTGCCGGTTTCTTCCAGGACCTTGGTTACCTCACCGGTGCCAAAATACCGATCGATATCGGCATCATAGGTTCCCAGGGTTGCCAGCACGTTGGCGGCCTTCGCGGCATCGATGCTGCTGCCTCCGCCAATGACTACGATGACGTCAGGCTGGTGGTGGAGAATGTAAGTCTCCAGTCGGTAAACATCCTCTCGAGGAGCATTAGGTGCCGCATCCCGGACGACCTCATTGGGAACCAGCTCTACACCATTTTCCTTCAAAGAGTTAACTACCGCATCAACGGTAGGCTTCAGCCAAGCGTCCCGGTTGGCAATAACCATAGCGGTTTTGCCCAGTTCAGCAGCAAACTCTCCTGTCTTGCCCAAAACACCTAAGCCGAAAGCATAAGAATCGCCTTTCCACTGGCGCAAAAGTTCGCGAGCTTTCTGAACTTCAGTCACTAATTCATCCCTCCACTTTATGTTATACAGCCAAGATTACCAATCGGACCCCGTCTTATTCTCTACGCCATTTTCACCCTGTTATCCTTCATAAATCCGGGTGTTAACCTATCTTTTGCTTTTTGATTGTTAACTCTTTCGAGAATTGGCAGGATATTCCCTTTTGTTGTATAAGTCATATATTGCCAGCGCTGGACAATTTGTCTACCGATGGCAATTATCAGAGTGATTATACAATGTTTTGCTTTTAATTCATCGCCTAGGAGGCTAAAGTTAATTGCGGGTTACTATTAATGATGTCGCCCGCCGTGCCGGTGTTTCAGTGCGCACAGTGTCCCGGGTGCTTAACAATCATCCCAATGTCAATCGATTTACCAGGGAGCGAGTGCTGCAGGCCATAAAGGAACTGAACTTTGTACCTAACGCCTTGGCACGGGGGCTGGCAACACAGGAAAGCCGTACAATCGGAGTTATTATCCCCGATGTAGCCAACCCTTACTTTGCCGAAGTCTTGAGGGGCATCGAAGATGTAGCGTCACAAGCTAATTACCACATTTTCCTCTGCAACACCGATGAAGATCCGGAAAGAGAACAACACTCCATCAGACTTCTCCGCCAGCGGCAGGTAGACGGTCTCATACTTGTCTCACCCCGTCTTTCCAACCAAACTGCAGCCAGGATCTTCCGAGATGACCAGAGGGTAGTTGTTGTCAATAGATCATGGACCCACTTAGGCATCACTTCCATAGTCACCAATAATCGGGAACAGGGACTGCAGGCCGCGGATTTCCTTGCCGCTTCCAAGCCTACTTGCCTGGCGTATCTTTCCGGCCCCGTCACTTCCGAATCCAACGAACTGCGCTGGCTGGGCTTTAGTGAACGGGCAGCAGAGCTAAAACTCGAGGTTATGCGGATTACCCCTTCACTCCATAGGATTCCCACCATCAAGAGAGGACATGAAGCCATGGATGAGCTGCTGGCCAGTGCTGCTTTGCCGGTGGGGGTTTTCTGCTTTAATGACCTCATGGCTATAGGTGCTTTAGACTCCATTGCCAATCACGGCTTGAGAGTGCCTGAAGATGTGAGCATTGTAGGCGTCGACGGCATTGAGATGGCAGGCAGGGTTCATCCCAGCCTGACGACCTTTGTGATCCCCAAGATCCAGGTCGGCAATACAGCCATGCAGTGCCTGCTTGATATGTTCCAGGAGGATTCTCAACCAGAGGAGGTGGTCATTCCTGCAGTAGCGGTGCAGCGAAGTTCTACGGGAAAAGCCTCGGAGTTTGTGTCCAGTCACCAACGAGAAACAAGCATAAGGAGGTAGTCACGTGAGAACGACGATCATCGGAAAAAGGGCAGCTCTGCTGCTAGTAGTAGTCTACCTGGTGGCCGCCATGTCCGCCGCGGCGCTGGCAGCTGACAAGACGACAATCAGTATTTGGCTTAGGGGAAATCCGCAGTACCTAGAGGCCTATCAGGCACTGGGTGAGATTTTCATGGAGCAGAATCCTGATATCGAAGTAGTCTTCAGCTTGTATCAGGACTTGGAAGACAAACTCCTCACCTCTGCCTTAGGCGGCGCCCTGCCTGATGCGTGGATCATGGATACCGTCACCACCGGCAGATGGGTGCGGTACGGCATCGTGGCTGAGATCGACAAGGGCAGCTTCCCCGACAGCGACAAGATGCTTGACGTAGCCTGGGAGACCTGTAAGGGATCCGACGGCAAGTACTACGCAGTGCCCTGGTCGGTACAGGGCCAGGCAATGTACTACCGCCATGACTGGCTGACCAAGTTCGGCCAGGCTGTACCTACCAACTGGGATGAGATGATTGAGTTTGCCAAATATGCCACCTTCAACGATCCCGATGGAAACGGCCGAGACGATACCTATGGCATTTCGGTCTACGGCTCTACCAACCGGGGATATGCCTACTGGACCTTCCAGGACTGGGTCTGGCAGGCCGGCGGCAGCATACTTCGGGAAGTTGACGACGGTAAGTGGGTCTCTAACCTGAACACTCCCGAGGTTAAGCTGGCCCTGGAGTTTGAGCGGGATATGGCCCATAAACACAAGATCTTCCAGCCAGGCTTCCAGACCGCCGATTCCTCCGCAGTCTACGGCACCTTCCAGGATGGATTAGCTGCTATGGTCTTCCATGCGGGCTATCGAATTCTCGAGTACAGCACGAGGCTCGGAGATAAGCTGGGCACTGCCCTAATGCCCGCCGGTCCAGCCGGAGGCTATACCCTGGGTGAAGGTGAGAATCTCTACATGAGCAAGACCACTAAACATCCAGAGGCAGTCTATCGCTGGATGGTTTTCATGACATCGCCTGAGGCCCAGATCTTCGGCATTACCAATCCCATCTCCAACGTCTGCCGGGTTTCAGTACGAAACGACATTGACACTGCTGCCGTCTCCGGACAGCCCCTCATGGAACCCTTCGTAGAGGTCTTCCGGAGAGATCTGGTCCGATTCCCCGAACCCATCGTAGATTACTATCCCGTCAAGCTGCTGGCATCAGAAGTGGTGCAAGCAGTGCTACTGGATCCGGATACAGATATAGATGCCCTTGTAGTTGAGTATGATGAAAAGATCAACGCCGAGCTGAAAAAGCAGAATGTATACGGCGGTTAAAATCTAGCCCTGTAAAGCACCTGCGGGCTTTCGCTTCAGCCAACTTGCGGACGGCGGAGCCCGCAGGCTACCATCCAATCTCGGCGAGGAGGAGGAGCCATGAATTCCAAGGTCAAAGAGCTTTGGAGAGCGGCTTGCCGCAACAAAGCCGCCTACCTTTACTGTTTGCCTGCAATAGTCTTCTTCTTAGTTTTTAAGATATATCCCATCCTCCAGTCCTTTGCTTTGAGCTTTCGTCAATACCAGTTTGGTCCAGGTCCGTATGTAGGCTTTGAAAACTATGCTCGAGCACTGGAAGACAAGATCTTCTGGCAGGCCCTCGGCAACACTACCATAATCGTGATCTTGGTGACAGTGCTGGGCACAGTCTTTGGTTACGTGTTAGCACTGCTTTTATCCGAGGAGTTTCGGGGCTGCAGACTGTACAGGACCCTGATCTTCTTGCCTGTGGTAACCTCTGTTACCGTCATCAGTCTGGTGTGGAAGATCCTTTATCATCCGGCACCATTCGGCTTCTTCAATTCCATCCTCGGCAACTTCGGCCTTCCGCCCCAAGGCTGGCTTTCCAATCCTGACCAGGCACTGTATTCCCTAACTGCTCCCCTTGTCTGGCAGATTATGGGCTACAACATGGTGATCTTCATTGCAGCCATCCGGGGTGTCGATCACGATCTCTTGGAAGCAGCCGAGGCAGAGGGTGCAAATTTCTTTCAGAAAATAAGGTATGTCATCATCCCTTCTACCAGGTACGCTATTACCATGGTAATTGTCTTGGCAGTACTTAGGACTTACAGGATCTTCGTTCCTGTATATGTCATGACCTTCGGAGATCCCCGGCATCGCACAGAAACCATCGTTACCTGGATGTACAAGCAATCCTTTAGATTTGGAGATATGGGATATGGTTCAGCTCTAGCTGTTATCTTGTTCTTAATCGTCATGGTCTTGACCCTGGTACAGCTGCGACTTGCCCGGGAATCTGAGTTTTAGCTTTCTTACACGGCTTAAGACCGGATTGGAGGGATTACCCTTGGCCCAATACCATGCCGACAACCACGACTTGATCATATCTAGACCAAGAGGCGGTCCTAAAGGAGCTTACATCGCCCACCACGCAATCCTGATTCTGATTTCCATAGTAATGATGCTGCCTTATGTTTGGATGGTGGGTTCGTCCTTTAAGGCACCGACCGAACTGAGTCTAACGTACTTTACACTGCTGCCTAAGGAACCTACACTGCAAAACTTCGTAGACTCAGTGCGGCTCTTCAACATCGGACGGTACTTCTACAACAGTGTCATCGTGTCGGGAACCGCGGTACTGCTGCAGACCACCGTCTGTGCCTTAGCGGCTTACGCCCTGGCCAGGTTTCAGTTCCCGGGGGCAGGGCTTTTGCTGGTGATTTTCATCGGCACCATGATGGTCCCCGAGGAAACCATCATGGTCCCCCTCTTCCTTATTTTCAAATCACTGGGCTTGCTCAACACCTACGGCGGGATGATTCTACCCATTGTGCCCTGGGGCTTCAGTGTATACCTTCTGACCCAGTTCTTCAGAGAAATCCCTCATGAAATTGAGGAATCGGCCTATATTGATGGGGCTTCCCACCTAACTATTCTGCTTAAGATAATCCTGCCCCTCTCTAAACCGGCACTGGGAGCCATTTTCATCTTCTCCTTCCTCATGACATGGGATCAGATGGTGATCCCCTTAATTGTGGTGTCTGAACAGAAGATGGCTACCCTTCCCTTGGCGCTGGCCAACATGATCCATGAAGCAGGGGAAAACCATACACTTCTAGCTGCCAGTACAACCTTGGCCACAATCCCATCTGTAGCCATTTTCGTAGCGTTCCAGCGGTACTTCATCTCTGGCCTAACAGCGGGAGCAGTCAAAGGTTAGAACGGGAGGAGGATTTTCTTGAGACCAGAGCAGTGGAAAAAATTCCGTCAGGCAGTAGAATCACCTTACTCCCAGGGCAGCGACCCTGTGATAGCTTTAATCATCGACAGCCCTTGGCTGCCTGGATTCATGGGCATCAGCCACTTGGACTATTTCTTCTGTCCCAAGACCTGGCTAGATGTCAACATTAACATCTACCGCCGCTTCCCCGACATTTGTTTCATACCCGGCTTCTGGGTTGAGTACGGGATGGCCATTGAACCATCAGCCTTTGGGGTCAAAATCAAGTGGTGGGACAACAACACACCCTCCATTGAACCTATTTTAGGGGAGGATTGGTCTGCACACACCACCCTCGCCCCCCCTAATCCAACTACCGATGGTCTAATGGCAGTTACGCTCCATATGTATAAGCAGTATCTGCCGGAGATCGAGAATGCAGGTCATGTAGTAAAGTTCGCATCAGCTAGGGGTCCCTTGGCACTGGCCAGCCATCTGCAGGGGCTGACCGGCTTCCTCCTGGATCTGGAGCTGAATCCGAACCAAGCTAAGAAGCTGCTGGAGGTTACCGCCGAAACGGTAATCCGCTGGCTCAAGGCCCAGATTGAGGTGCTGCCCGATATAGAAGCCATACTGCTCCTGGATGATATACCGGGGATGCTTTCATCACGGCATTTTGACACCTTCGCATATCCTTATTTGAAGGCTGTTTTTGACGCCTTCCCCGACTATCTTAAGGTCTACCACAATGATGCCAACATAGAGCCCTTTATAGAGCGTCTCCCGGACCTCGGAATTGATGTGCTGAACTTCACCCACAACATAGATCTAGTGAAGGCCGCGGAAGCACTAGGTGACAGTGTATGCCTTCTGGGCAATTTGCCTCCCGTTTCTCTTCTGGTAGACGGCTCACCGGAAGAGGTAGAAGAGGAGACCCATCTACTGCTGAAGAAGGCTGCCGGCCGCAAGTTGATTCTATCTGTGGGGGGTGGAGTCTCGCCGGGTACGCCAGGTGAAAATCTCGATGCCTTAGTTGCCGCGGCGCTCAATAGATAGTCATTGATATCAAATTGGAATACAGCAGTTACTGGAGGTAGGCCAATGACCAAGGAGAATAAAGTCCCGTATACCAGTGCGGATCGGCTGATAGATGCGCTGAACCACCGGGAACCCCAAGGTATCCCATTTGACCTGGGGGGAACCAAGGTTACCGGTATTCATATCAACGCATACCGGAGGCTCATGGAGCGCCTATTTGGAGAAGCTCCCAAGGAGGTGCCCCTTGCCCACTTTACCCAGCAGCTGGCTAAGATCGATGATAGACTCTTAAGTCACTTCGAAGTAGACACTGCAGGGGTATTCACCTCAACACCCGCGGGAAAGCCTCCGAGGAAGGAACAGGATGAAGATTATCTAGAATACTGGGATGAGTGGGGTATTGGATGGAAAATGCCCCGGGGACACGGACTTTACTACGACATGTTCTACCATCCCCTGGTCGATGGACAAGATGACCTAGACAGCTTCCCTTGGCCCAACGGCAGAGACCCAGTGCGGTTTGAAGGAGTGAAGGAAGAAGCACTTGTCGCCAAGGAGGCAGGGAAAGCTGTAACTTTAGGCGGCATTTGTGCCGGCATCTTTGAGTTGGGCCTGTGGCTCCGGGGCTTTGAGAACTTCTTCACCGACCTAGTGCTAAATCCCGGCATGGCCTGCGGCCTGATGGATAGGATCCTAGAGGTCAAAATGGCTTATTGGGATACGGTTTTGGACATGATCGGCGACCACGTCCTGGTTGTCCAGGAAGCCGATGATCTAGGCACCCAGACATCCTCCCTTATTTCCTTGGAGATGTACCGTAAACTCATTAAGCCCCGGCACAAGCGGTTGTTCCAGTTCATTAAGGAAAAGACCTCTGGCAAGGTCAAGATATTTCTCCACTCCTGCGGTAACATTGCTCAGTTCATTCCGGATTTTATCGATGCCGGAGTAGATATTCTCAATCCTGTTCAGACAAGTACAGAAGAGATGGAGCCTGCCAAGCTGAAGAAGGCCTTCGGTGATGCCATCACTTTCTGGGGCGGAGGTGTCGATACCCAAAGGATACTGCCCTACGGCAGCCCCGAAGAAGTAAAGGATGACGTACGCCGCAGAATCGATGACCTGGCACCGGGGGGAGGTTTTGTCTTCGCCACGGTCCACAACATCCAGGCAGATGTGCCCCCGGAGAACATCATCGCCATGGTGGAGGCACTGGATGAGTATAGATAAAAGAGCCAAAGAGCCCCTACTGTGCCCCCTGCTGTACCCGTACTGTGGGTAAACCCATTGGGCTCAGGCCCCGTCGTCACGGCAGCGGAAGGTCTGCAAAAGAGAAGAGAACCCAGCACCCTAAGAAAGGGGCTGGGTTCTTATTCAGCTTAAGCCGCTGCGCAGCCTAATCATCCCCTGCTGCTATACTCCTATAAACAAAATATGAGTATATAACCGGCACCAAGGATACGACCACAACCACCGCCATCATCACAACAAAGTTGTACGGGGCAGGCAGCCATGTGGTCAGCAAAGCTAGAACCCCTCCAACGACCCAGATGGGCCCAGCCATGCGGTGGGTCTTGCGCCAGACTTCTTCATTAGCCAGGGTCCAGGGCGTCTTGATGCCGACGAAATAGTTGTGCTTAAACCTGCCCATTTGATTACCGATGAGGATGAACATCAGCGCCACAGCAGGCTGGATCACCTTGCCGGCATCAATTGTGTAACCCATGCCGGCCATCAGTACTATTCCATGTGTCAAAGCCATAATGCCGATGGTAGTCCATCTAATAATATTGTAAGCTCCGATGAAGCGGGGATAGTTGCGTTTCTTAGGATCTAGAGACGGCGTCACCAGCATCATTAGATATATTCCCAGAGAAATCAAGGGCAGCCCGAAGGCACCAAAGAATCTGCTGCTGTATCCATCTACCTCGCCCCGAACATTCCAGTGGCTGGGCACCCGCTCCGGCAGTTTAGGGTAGAAATAAGCACCCAGGAGGAACAGCAGCGCAATTAGGGCAAGCAAAGGCCAATCCCGCTTGAGCTGTTCTCGGGACAAAGTTGGTATGCGGTTAGTCATCGGCGGTTCCTCCTTCCCCTACGTCTTTTGTGCTGTCATCGCCAGTATACTCCATCAGCCACCGAATAATGTCCTGAAACACTGTAGACTCCAAGGAATAGATAATATGCTGACCATGCCTCTCATCACTTACCAGGCCGGCCTGTTTCAGGATGGATAGGTGATGGGAAAGACTGGGCTTGGAGATTCCAAAGTGTTCAGCCAACTCCCCTGCCGTCAAATCCCTTTCTTTAAGAAGCTTGAGAATCTTCCGGCGGTTAGGATCGGAAAGGGCCTTAAAGGTCAATCCAATTGCTGACAGCTGGACCACCTCCCCGGCTTAAACATTTAGACAAATATCTAATTACATCTAAATTATATCTTTCGCCGGTGCCACCGTCAACGGAAAAAACTCCTAGCCCTTAGTGGACTACTTCACCTGTGCCGCCTTCTTCATCATTCCAATTGCATCAGCATAGTCGGTGCCGTCCTTCAGAAAGACCCCTGAGGTTCCCCCTACAAAGAATGATGCTCCCCGAGACGCCGCTTCAGTAACCACATCTGTTCCGATGGCTCCATCTACACCGATGGCAAACTCTAAACCAAGTTCCTGCCGGATTGCTGCCAGGTCTTCAATTTTGTCCAGTGCAAAGCCTATCAGCTTTTGTCCCGCAAAACCCGGTTCCACGGTCATCACCATCACCATCTGAAGATACGGCAAGAGCAGTCTAATGGATTCTATGGGCGTTGCCGGATTTATGGCTATTCCCGCGGCAGCGCCGGCAGAGTGGATTATCCGGAGCAGACGTACCGGCAGATTAGTTACTTCTATATGAAAAATACAAAGATCAGCCCCTGCCTCTACCGCCGGCTCTAGGTACCCTTCCGGGTTTTCAACCATAAGATGTACATCAATGGGTATGTTGGCAACACTTCTTATCTGTTTCAGCATATCTAGATTCAGCGCCAAGTTGGGAACAAAATGTCCATCCATGATGTCCACATGGAATGCATCGGCACCGGCTGCCTCCAGCCGCTGGACATCGTCCTTAAGGTTCAGCATATCAGCACACATCAAGGATGGAGCAATGATGGGATGCTGCTTTAGCCATTGCCATCGCTCAGAGCTAACGGGAAGGTCCGATTGTAGCATATTTTCATCACGCCTCCTGAGTTCTGCCCCTATAGAAGTGGCCGTATTCTAGCTTCATACTATCACAGAGATACGGGGAGGAAAACCATGGACCCGTCCAACGTGAGTTTCCGCCAAAGGGCGGTTCTGGACGGGACCGCCCAACAGCCGCCAAGACCCCGGGGCAGGGTGTCCCTCCGTCCCGGTTTTCCCGTTCCTTTCCCTGCGAGAGGTTTTTGTAATGGCTGTCCAGTGCAATCAATGCTTCCTGACGCCCTCCCTGTACACAGCCAAAGGTCACCGGCATGGTATCAAGGGCCTCTCCAGGTGCCAGCTTTCCATACCAGCCTCCACCGAAGCTCCCCGCCTCTCCGGCCAGCACGTAAAGTTTACCCCCGGTGTCCTCGCCAAACTCCCAATAGCAAGTACTAGAGGGCTCAACATGCCAATACCAAACAGTCCTAGTCTCTACATCCTCCAACATACCCATGGTTACTTTATTCAAACCTCTATCAGCGGCATCGTGCCTACGAGAAGACTGCTGAGACGGTTGTCCCAAATCATTTAGGGCCACCTTCTGCCACTTCCCAGCTCCGTACCAGCCGCTGTGCCATAGATGTATGTAAGTCCTGTTGGGCCGGGCACTTAGGCGTCCGGCAGCTAGATTGTACAGGATAGTAGAGTAAACTGTCTCTACCAGGATAGGTGCAACACCATCATTCCGCACCCTGAGCCAAGTCTTGATGGTGGGAGACCAAGAGCAAAGCAGGTAGTTGACCTCAGCAAGTAGACCTGTAATTCTATCCTTTAGTATGATCACTATCAGCTTACCGTGGGAGCGGTGATCCTCAAAGGTACTGACCAAGACCATCTGATTCGGTGTTTGTTCACCGGCACCGGCTGGATCGGCGATTCTGCCTTCCCCCTGCAGCCTTATTTGCATGAGTCTGCCGGACTGCAGGTCCTCCCTGGGCCAGAGCTCTTGTGGAAATAGGCCAAGAAGCCGAATCTCGTCTGCGATGCGTTCCATAATGAGATGGTTGCTGTGATGTTTGTAGGTAATCTGCATCTACCAATCTCCTTTCGAAAGCGCGTTCACAGATATTCAACTTGTTGTCCTGTAATGAAAGTTCTGCCCAAAGGACTTCTCATTCGCAAAATGTAATTCTCTGTCATATGACTTAATTCCTGGTCAACAAGTCCTATTTTCAGTCACTTGGTCAGTAAATTTCTGCCGGCAGGCGGCAGCAAGAATATCAAGCCCCCTGCTGGATACCTGCTTCCAGTAGAAAGAAATCCAATAATAAGCAACCTACTACAGCATAGGTTCGAAGGACGGCAAAGGACTAAGCAACAAAAAAACCGGCCCTTAGGGGCGGTCAGATAGGGATTTATAATTCCTGAAAAATTCGGCATAGTCGT
>LSQX01162052.1_pt1 | contig 26533 bp, 10 predicted proteins | sample 654561 | NCBI WGS metagenome assembly LSQX01 (sample SAMN04489861, study PRJNA283612) | anaerobic digester metagenome | isolation source: 4 biogas reactors fed with cattle manure at either 37C or 55C with and... | place: Denmark: Kongens Lyngby | collected 2014 | reverse complement strand
AGATGTCTATAAGTGACAGCAACTAACCTCTTTCTTCTAGTCTGCAAACCTCCTTGTCATCCAGACGATAGGATGGATCTAAGGAGCGTGTGGAGATTCCTCACCATCATTCTTCGGGTTCTGAATGACAGCTAACCCCTTTTTTCTTGTCTGCCGAAGCTCCTTGTCATCCGGACGATAGGATGGATCTAAGGAGCGTGTGGAGATTCATCACACTCATTCTTCGTGTTCTTTCTGGTAAAAAACACACAACTCTTCCTTCTAAATTCTAACTTCTAAATTCTAACTTGCTGTATAATGTAGATTGTATTCTTGTAGAATGTGTTTTGAGCTTCGAGTTTCGCCCTCTAAAGTACTACCCATTAGTCCGCCTTAAGAAGATTGAACCCTTCCCAAAAACCAAAAAACCCGCCGGAGCGGGTTGATCGGTGTCAGTTTTACTCCAAAAGAGCAAAAAAAACTATTACTAAACATTAAACTCTTTCTTTTTTCGGATGAGATAATAAACCCCAATCCCTACTCCTGCCAAAGGCAATAAAAATAACCAATCGTCCAAAGGAACCGGATTTTGTCCCGGATTTCCTGGGTCAACATCATCTTCTTGAATGGGGAAATTCCCTTGATTGGAAGATTCATATTGACTTGAGAAAAACCCTCCGCTTTCTACGGGTTCTTCATATTCTGATTGGAAAAACTGTGCTTGTGAAATTCCAAAAACCAATAGCATTAAAAATGTAATTCCTTTCATCTTCTTACTGTGTTAAAATTTTAAAACTATGTTCTTTCCCGTCTGCCGTTTTAACAACCAACAACAAAGCTTGCTTCCCTAATCGCTCGTTGTCCAATCGATAGGTCTTGGCGTGAATCTTATCGCGATTCATCAATTTCTGACCTTGGAGGTTGAATACTTCCAATTGCAACAAATCGACTTGGTCGGAAGAAATCACGGTTTGGTTTCCATGTTTGTACACAATTAAACCGCCTTTCTCTATTTCTACATTGGCCAAAGGCTCATCTGGCTCTTCCGGTTCCTCCGGTTCTTCCGTTCCTTGTTCTTCGTACACGATGATAAATCGCTCTTGGAATTCACCCGCTTCGGTGGTGAAACTATAAGAACCTTCCGCACTTAGGTTCTGCGTGATTTCGAGGGCTTTGTCGATCAGAAGAATATTGACGCCTTCGGTAAATACACCTTCGGACTGATAAAGATTTATGCTGTGGGTTCCGGCATGGAAAGCTTTGTAACCCAAGGCAATCGTATCGCTGATCTCAAAAGAAGATTTTCCTTGGATTTTTAGTTTATGTTCTTCTACAATCGAATAAATATCATCGGATCCACCTGTAATTTTACTATCGTCTTTGGCAAATGCATCATTTCCTCCATCGAAATAAACCACAGCATTCATTACGGAAATTTGTCCTGGCGTATGCATGGTCAGCCAATATCGGTCAACGCTTGAAGAAGCATTGCCTTCCGTAGTGTTTCTACCCAAGAAGTTCTGGCCTTGACCAATAGTTCTTTGGGCATTGTTAAAAGTATAGGAGGTTTCATCTGGCTCTGCCAATAATCTCAACAGAAAGGCATTACCCACGGCTACGTCTTTTGTGGGTTCTTTTTCATCACCTACGGCTCCTGGTGCAGCAGTACCAGTTCCATCGGGACTCGAAGCTGCGTTGAATAAAGCATAGTTACTTCCACCGTAATCATCACCTTGTTGCGTGATTTGCGTATTCCCTCGATTGTCCCAAAACCTGAAATCTGAATCGATGTTAGAACTATTCTCATTATAGAACTTCACTAAATCTAAGTGCGATGGATAAGGATTTCCAGCCAAATGGTAACGAGAATAGCCATTACTCAGACCATCCACTTTTATAATTCCATTATGTGGCTCTCCCTCATAAGTTGCTGTTTGAACAAGACCACCATTCTGATTTTCTTCAATGGCTTGACCAATACCTGCTCCACCTAATTCATCATATTCACCTTCAAAGAAAATAAAATAGTTGGTTGTTTCATTGTACCATTGTGCTTTGTAATTATTATTTTCAAACAATTCTTTGATGTTCTGTCCCACAACCGGAGAAATTACAAAGTTGTATTGGTTTCTTTCTGCTGAGAAAGTAAATTCTTTTTTAACTGTGATGTTTCCTGAATTGACTGCATCGTCGTTGATCTGAACCAAATTCGCACCGTCTTTCAAAGTGAAAGATGCGCCAGTTGCTACCTTAATTTCATTGTCGATGGTGATTGAGTGAGCTGCTGCAATTACTACGTTAACACCCTCTTTAACTTCAACTGAACAACCAATTAAACCTCCAGAGACTGGATAAGTGTCAATGTCTGAGTTATAATCTGCTTCAAATACAATTTTGGTAGTATTCACAGTAGGAACAGATGGACTCCAACCCGATGATGTCCAAACAGTTGTACTTTCGCATTTTTCTATAATAACTTTAAATGGTTCTTCTTGATAAACACCTGGACAACCTGTTCCAAAATAGACTCTTGATCGGTACCAAGTACTTACAGTAAGATCATTGGGAGTGGTATAAGAATCGGTGTTAGCGCCTGTTATCACAGTCCAAGTTACTCCTTCATCTATGGACTGCTCCCATTCAAATTGCGCACAAGGGTGTGAGCCATCTATCGTAAGGGTGGTTTCCGTACTACCTGCTGGTACCCATTCATAAATACCCGGTCCAACTTCGTCGGAAAGAATCTCTCCTTCAAAAGGACAAGCTTTAACGATGATGTCATCTACTACGAAAGAAGGATCACCAGAAACTCCATTTCCACTTTGGTCATCCCATTTGAATCCAAGTTGGAAATTCTGTTGATTGTTTCGGGTTTCTGGAAATAAAACAGTTTGTTCCCGAATTGTATGAGGAGAATTCCAGTACTTACCATCATTATACAAACCGCCTTGTTCGTCCATCAACCAAGTTGCTCCACCGTTGATAGATGAAATGACTGAACCATAATCTTGATTGGCTTCTCCTCCAGCTTTCCATTTGAATGATACTTCAATATCTCTCAAACCACGCATATCAAATGGACGGTAAATCCATCTATGAATTACTCCTAAATCTGACCAATACTGAAAAAAATCACCCGCTAAACCACCGTTTTGCAATGCAGATACACCAACAGAATTTCCATTGATGGCATGAGGTCCAGTACCAACTGTCCACGTATTATTATAACCTGATGACCAGGAACCTCCACTACCTGAGTTATTATTGGTGTACCATCCATCAACAGAGGTTCCTGAAGTTCCAAAAAATCCAGTAGTTGCTGTTTCCCAATCATTTTGATAGATATGTAGCTTTCCATCAGTTGTGAAACTCCAAGTTGAACAAGTAGTTGGGCTACCGTAAGCGTTTTTGGGAATTACTTTCCAATAGTATTTTGTGTTTGGATCCAAACAATCACTAATTAACGTACTTGTAAATTGTAAATCACTTGCAAGTAAGGGTGGATTGGACGTTGTTCCAAAATATAAATCATAAGAAGTTGCTCCTGCCACTTCATTCCATGATAAACTAAGGTTCTGATTTCCACTTCCTATTGAATTGTTTGCAGGATGTATTAATGTTGCACAAGTAGGTGGAGTAGATGGAGGTATGTAAGTAACAAATAAATAAGGTCGATTGTCATGAGCTTCACCGTAAAGTAGTGCATATTCATTTCTACTTGTTGTATTATAATTTCCTGCAGGTCTATACCCGATAGAAAATCTATCATTCACTAAACCATTTTTTAGGTGAGTATTAGCTGTAGTACCCAAAACAACTCCAGGCTTCCAACCTGTTACACCAAGATTTAGTACAGTATTGTATATAGTAGGAGAATTGGTAGCATTAGTAACTGCATTATATCTATTTAGCCAAGTAGAATAACTTCCGGGATCATTTAAAAAAGCTCTAATTTCACTACCACGAGAACCACCATCAGTTCCAGTAGACATAAACTGTCCTCCACCAACATTATGATGCAAAACTACTTGATCTATTGAAGAGTTATCTGGAATTGAAGCAGTATTGAAAGAAGCATAACTTCTATAATACCCGCCTAAATATCCTACTGCGATAGTGCCATATTCACCTATTCCAGACGATCCCATTTGAGCAGTTCGCTGAGTTGTACCATTTGGGTAGACAGTAATGTTAGGGTCCACCATCACCGGGAAAACTCTTTCATTGCTTAGTAACCATTCGGTTTTAACTTTGGTTTTGATAGTTAAGGTATTTCCTATTTGTAAAGTTTCGAAGATTGTATTTTCTTCTCTTAGTGCATGGCTTTCGGCATCGGTTGAGTGAGGATTTTCATACAAATAGATTTCTTGACCCATTGCATCTTTGATCATAATTCCCGTTTCAGTAAGGGAACTTGTCCAGCCAAAAGGCAAAACCACATCTTCTGTAAATACCAGATAATCCGCTCCGGCAGGTACAGCGCCCAAAGCTTCTGGGTTTGGGATGATGTAGTTCATCTCTCGTTTACCTGTCAGCACTTTGTATTCGGCTGAGATATCGCCATAAATATTTGGATAAGTTGCTTTATCCGCTTGGATTTGAGCTTGTGTATTGGCAGCTTGTTGAGTGCCCATTGCTTGTCCATTCACTTCCCAATACATCGTTGGGTTCATGAATTCCACTACTTCACCTTCCATGGTTATGCTCTTCACACCGTACTCTACTGTAGCACCAAAATAGGATTCCATCAAGTTGGTGGTGTTGGCAAAAGGGAAACTGGAATCCATGTTTTGGCTGATGCGGTGATCGATGTCCAAAAACTGTCCGTTTTTTTCGTAATGAATCGGTCCGGCGCCAATGAGTGCCGTAAAACTCCCATCCTCGTTGATATAATGTTTGGAGAAGGCATCGCGCTTGCTTAAGTCTTCCTTTAGTCCTTTGACAGCATCGAAGGGCGATTGGTTTTCTGGGTTATGGATGTCTGCCGCCGGGTTTTCCTTGGCTTGTTGCAAAGCGGTGCTTTGAGTTGCATTTGTTTGGCTCTGACGAAGTTGTGCCTGAGCGTTTAGATGAATCGCAAATACAGCGAATAGCAATAGAACTTTTGTTTTGAAAAGTTTCGTCTTCATGAAATTGAGTATTAAAATTGTTCAGTAAGTGTTTTCTGGAAATAGGAGTATTGCCTGCAGATCCGAAAATCGCGGGAATACGGTTTTTTATTCAATTAAATGACAGGAATCGGGATGACTGCCGATGGCTTGGAAGGCATCGGTGGTTTCTTTACGAATCTGTAAAATACGAGTGAATAAATAGGGAATGCGACCCGATAAGACATGGGTTTCCCTTTTTTTGAGGTGAACTGCCGGAGCAGTTGATAGAATTTCTTCATATCAAATGGATTATTTTAGGAAGTAACGAAAGTACACAAATTTTTTAAAGTACAGCAATTAGTTAGCTAATTTTTAGGCAGTTCGAGGATTTTACTCGTTTTTACCTCTTTAAAAACCTGATAAAACTCATCGGAAAATCAGTCTGGGAGCGGAATTTCAAGTTTTTTGGAGTAATAAAAAATATTGAAATAAAGTTAATTGAAGGTTAAGGATTTTTTTGCTGTAGATTGTATATTGTAGTGTTGTAGAATGTATTTCGNNCTTGTCATCCAGACGATAGGAAGGACCTAAGGAGCGTGTTGAGATTCCTCACCATCATTCTTCTGCTTCGACCCCGAGGTTTCGGGAGACAGCTAACCCCTTAAAAAAACCGTCGCAGTAGATACTGTGCCCTTAGTGAAAAACCTTCCTGCTCTTTGGGGTTAAAAAAACACAACTCTTCCTTCTAACTTCTGCCTTCTAACCTCTAAATCCTATCCTCTAAATCCTATCCTCTAAACTCATCAAAAAAACACCCATCCCAAAAACAAAAATACCCCTAAACGGCGAAAAATATTACCTTATTCCATAGATACTCCATAGATACTCCCAGTCTACTCCCAGTCAACCCCCAGTATACTCCCAGTCAGAAAATCCCAAAAAACCATGACATACATGCATTTAAACGCCATAATAGGACAAAAACGTCATATATCCCAAAAAGCCGATACCCCAAAACGGCGAAATTTAGACTTCGATTTTTTAGCCTCAAAATCAACCAAAATACAGACCCCATTTTAACCGAAAAATGAGATGATTTAATTTCGAATTTCGGACAAATAGGGAAAGAAAATCACAACCCAAATTTCTAACTTCTTTTGAGCTTGGAACTTAATTCTCTTAATTCCTTAATGGTAAAAATCATAGTGAACTTTGTAGAGATTCCTCACCATCATTCTTCTGCTTCGGTTCCGAGGCATCGGGAGACAACATCTTTTTTTACAGTTGTACTATGTCATCCAGAGCATTTGATATTAAGAATTTGATATTAAGAGGAAAGACCGATAGGTTTCGGAAAAAGGTTCGGTAAAAGTTTTCTGTAATTGCTTTTTTGGCAAAAGGATTTTAGATAACGGTTTTCTGTGAGATTTGATAATAAGATGAAAATCTTCCAGTGGAAGATTGGAAAAGCGAAGCGAAGAGTCTCAGTAGGGTACAGAGATTCTTCACACTCATTCTTCGTGTTCAGTCCCGACGGGAGACAGCTAGCTCCTTCAAGGCTTTTGAACCTCTTCAAGGTTTTTTTATTCAATTTCTTCCAAAAAATCTTAGCTCATGCTTTAAACCCAAATCTCATAAAATTCATACTCCTTAACATCTCACTAACCTTGGAGAAAACTAAATAATAGAAAACCCCGGCGAATGCCGGGGTTCATCTAATCATAGGGGTGCTTCTTGAAGAGGTACTTCATTAGGTAAGATATCGCGAAGCTTACTATAGCTCCCAGAGCTGATAATACAATAGCTTCGAGAAGGTCTCTGTAGTTCAAATGAACAAATATTCCGAGTAAAGTACCTCCTGCTGTTCCGAATTTCAAGCAATCATTCATCCCTATATTCCATTTCCCTTACGGAGTCTTTGGAGTCTTCGATTGTTACTTGGCTTACTGCGGAAATCACTCCACCAGCAACAGTCATATACCCACCTAGACTCATAATCAATAAGGGGAGTTCAATTGGGGCAGCTAAAATACTACCTCCAATACCTGCGAGCACTAAGCCTACTGTTCGAAGCACCTTAAAGAATTTAGGTGTAGGCGCTTTGGCTCTCTTAATGATATTCATTTCTTCCATAATTTTAAGATTTAATTTTTTAAATAAACTTCTTTACCATCATCTAAATTTCTATAAATGACATTCCTAATCCAATTAAATGCTTTAGCCGAAGCATCACCTTTGCCTCTGCCGATTAAATCGGTTACTGGAGCGATACAACCGCGAAGTTCACGAAGTGCATCATTAGCAGGATGAATTAAAATCAGTGAACGATCGGGCACATCCATTACTTCTAAATGCCATTTAAACTTATCGCTGTAACGCTTACGGAGCTTATATCGCCCTTCCGGTATGCAGGAAACATTTCTCATATTGTCCTTGTAAGGCAATTCAATTGTTTTACAGAGTGCGATGACTCCTAAATACAAAGTTCCATTGGTGCCTTCTGGATAATATTTACGAATAATTGTAAATTCCATTTTAGACCGCATTTTCAACTTCAACTAAACTTAATGGGTTAAAAGAACCGTTTTTCAAAGGATAATACCCTCCACTTACTTCTTGATAGAAATCAAATCCCAATGCAACAAACAAAGCCCATTCGATATTTTCGGGTAGGGCATTGATCTGATTGATTGGTGTTGTTTCTTCATTATCCCAAGGCATAAAGTCGGTTTGAGACTTTGCGATTAAAAAGTCCTCGTTTTCAAAATCAACCACAGCTGCTGCTGAGACGATTTTGAAATGGGTTGTACCCTCTGGAGCGATGAGAAGTTCTCTTGGGACAAATGGTTCAATGTCTACAGTTACTTCACCTGAAGAGCGATTAATCTCTACATCATAGAAGCCGTAGAATGTTGTCCTTAGATGTCCATCATTGTTGAATTCAAAACCTCGTAGGGTTTTAAGGTCACCACCATCGATTTTGCGTTGACCTCTTGGCCCTTGATCCATTTGAACTATTTTCAACATCTGTCGAGTGAGTCTAGCAATCATGTATCGATCGGAACGTCCCAATGTAATTGAGCGAAAAGCTCTTCTCACCATTTTTCCTGCCTCACCGGCATGTCCAAATTCAGCGTTGTTTTCACGTGTTCGTTCGAATCTTGGATCTGTCGCAATTTTCTTTCCGTCAACGCCTCCTTTTTGTCTAACGTAATAACCGTCTTTGCTCTTGTAGAAGGTCAAATCACCGATTGTACCTTCGATTTTAATAAAACTTTTTTGTTTTGCCATTGTTCTAATTTTTAAGAGTTAAACAATAAAAAAATGAGAGTTCAATTCTTTCGTTGCAACTTTTGAAATTGAATTCGAGACAAATTTTTGGATTTTCATTCAGTGAAAAAAATACTGATGGTAGTCTTGACTGAATTGGTCATTTTTGTCTGTAAATGGCAGGTAAGTAAGTGTTAATCAACTGTGTAGTGAGTTAGGGGTTAGAGGAAAGAAGTTTGGGTTTTAATTTTTTCCCTATACCTGTCTGAATTGCGAAAGTAAATCTCCGTATTTTCAAGTTAAAATGAAGTCTGTATTTTGGTTGTTTTTGGCAATAAAAATCGATTCTCAAATTTCGCCGTTTTGGGGTATAGGCTTTTTGGTATTTATGGCGTTCTTGTTCTGTTATGGCGTTTAAATGCATGTATGTCATGGTTTTTTGGGATTTTCTGACTGGGAGTTGACTGGGAGTAGACTGGGAGTATCTATGGAGTATCTATGGAATAAGGCATTATTTTTCGCCGTTTAGGGGTATTTTTATTTTTGGGATGAGTGTTTTTTTGGATGATTTTCCGACAATTTCAATAGGTTTTTTAGCTATAAAATCTGTGTTTTATTTTAGTGTTGTAGAATGTATTTTGTGTTGATTTTTACAACGAGAAACACAGGTTTTTTACAAATTAACTTACAGTTTTTAAGTATTGATTACTTAGGTGTGAATTTCGTGTTAGGTGATAGATTTTCAGTTTTGTTCGGTGGATTATTTGTTGTTTAATGCATAATGACAAAAGATAAAAATGAATTAGTAAAATATTCTAAAACTTTCGAGGGGTTTAAAGACTAAGTATTAGGTGTAATAATGACTTTGAACGTGTATTGATTGGAAGAGAGTTTTAACTGAAGTGTTAACAAGTTTTAAGTAAGTGCCATTTGAAGTTTATAAGGAGTATCTATTGTTGCTCTGATAGAAATTTATTAATAAGTTTGTAATCCTTTCTATCTATTTCTTTTTTAAGATGAAAATAATTTATAAAAAAATTGATTCAAAATACCGCTCATATCATGGACTCCAATTAGATGAAAAAGAATGCCGTAATCATTTGCAAGGTTCGGTTAAGGATAATTTATTGGATCGTGAGGAAAGAGAAAACGCATTAGATACATTAAGAGCACTGCAACAGGATACAGGTTTTAATGCAAATGAGGAATTCATTGCGGATATTCAGGCTTTGGAAAACGAGCAATTGGAGATGAAACAATTCCGAGTGGGTGAAGCCTATGCAGAGGTTATCTTAGAAGAGTCATTTGTGTGTCGTTTCCATTGGAATGAGAACAGAGATGCCAGAAATCCCAAAGGAAACAAAACAGGAGCTGATTTGGTTGGATTTATAGAAGTGGAAGGACAAGTTTTGTTTTTGTTTGGAGAGGTTAAGACCTCTTCAGAAACAGTAAACAGACCCCCACAAGTAATGACAAGTGCAGACGGAATTGAAAAACAGCTTAGAGATTTGTATGATGATAGAGCAAAAAGACAAACACTAATAACTTATCTCCAAAGTAAGGCAAGGCTTTATGCTGAAGAACATCCATTTAAGGAAGATTTTAATGCGAGTTTGAGAGCTTATTATGCTAACAATTGTCAATTTCAATTGATAGGTGTTTTAGTACGGGATGTAGCTCACGATGAAAGAGATGTTTCATCAAGCTACGGCAGATTAACCCAACATATATTAGAACCTAATGGCATAAAACTTTTAGCATTGTATCTGCCTATACAAAAAGAAGAATGGCAAGCTATAATAAATGAACCAGTAGAATGAGCATAAAAGTAAAATACGATTACTTAGAACAAGCGTATCCTGATATGCTTGAAGGAATTGGTGTGCTTATTCAAAAAGCAAAACTGTCTGAGCGTTTTGAAAGTGTACAACTTTCCGAAGAAGAAATTGAACAACTTCAAAAAGCCAAAGAACTTTGTGAACTTAAGATAGTAGAACTTTGGAGTAATAGAGATCAATCCGAATTTAAGGGACTATGTTCTACTTATTTTGATATAGCTAGTCAGCTACCTATTCAGTTGGATAGTGAGTTGTTGATTTATGAACAACTCAAATTAATTGCATTTGGTTATCTGGGTGAACATTGGCATTTTGTAAAACAATATCTTAAAAGTCATAGTAGTCAGTTTGAATCTATTCCGGTTGGCGAAAATTGGAATCAACGGATTTTGACTATTTCTTTTAAGGCAATTGTACTCCTCATCAAAAAAGAAAACTGGGAGGAAATTAGCCAATCTGTAGCATTAATAAATCAACTCCGACAAGAACAGAATGATTTTGAAAACACTTTCCTCAATCAGGTAAATGAAGAGAGCCGTCCTTATGGTGCTGCTGAGTTAGTGTCATTGTATCATTTTGCAAAATGTGTTGATGTGCTGGGGGATTATCTAATGGAGGGACGACCATTAGAACCCGAAAATGAGCTACAATATCACACAGGTATAGCATTAGAATATGCTCAGAAATCAGGAAACATAAGCCTTGGATTGTTATATCAATTTTTTGAGGCTTTTGCAGTAAAAATGGTTAGAAATACCATTTGGTACACTACAGGTGGTATCAATAACTGGGTAACACGTTTCAATCAATTTGTCTCCCACCGGGAAGAAAAAGGATTGTTTGAGTTATTGTATCCTCAAAGAGAATCCATTATCGAAGGTGAATTGTTAAATCCTGCACATAGGGCTATTGTCGTTAATTTGCCGACATCCAGTGGCAAAACGTTAATTGCTGAATATAGAATATTACAGGCTCTCAACCAGTTTAAAGAACGAGGTGGTTGGATAGCTTATGTTGTCCCAACGAAAGCTTTAGTCAATCAGATTTACATACAACTTAAGAAAGATTTATCCAGTATTGGAATCCGAATAGAAAAAGCAAGCGGAGCAATTGATTTAGATGGTTTTGAACAACATTTGGTGGAAAACAATGGTAATCATACAGATTTTGATATTCTGATAACCACTTATGAAAAAATGAATCTGCTTGTACGTCAAGGCCTTGGCACAACGATGGAAAGACCATTGGTGCTAACAGTAGTTGATGAAGCTCACAATATTGAAGAAAAACAAAGGGGATTAAACTTGGAGTTTTTACTTAGCACGATTAAAAATGATTGTGAAGAAGCAAACTTCTTATTAATGACACCTGATATTTCCAATTCAGCAGACGTGTCAAGGTGGCTTGCAGGCGACAGAGGAAACGTTATCAATTTAGAATTGGATTGGTGGCAGCCTAACGAAAGAATTGTAGGGGCTATAAAAATTGAAGGACGCGCAAGAAACTATGATTACACTTTAAGAACACTCCATACTGATAAAGGTACATATGATATTGGTAATACAATACCTTTAAGTAGCATTCAAAACGCTGATCAGACAGCCTCTCAGGCAAGAGCTTCAAAAGTGAAAATAGCTTCCCAGGTTGCATCTGATGTACTTAGTTTAGAATCGCCAATAATAGTTCTTGCTTCAAGTCCAAATCAAACATATGAAATAGCTGAAAGCTTGTATGAGAACGTAGGAAATGATATAGAAACAGACGAAGATGTAGAATTGGTTATTAAACTTGTTCAAAGTGAATTGGGGGAAGACTTTCCGTTAGGCAAATATTTGAAAAGAAGAATTGCTGTTCATAGTTCAGCTCTACCAGATGAAATACGTTTTCTGATTGAAGATTTAATGTCTAATGAAAAGCTGCAAGCTTTAGTAGCTACAACAACCATTGCACAAGGGATTAATTTTCCTGTTTCGGCAGTCATAATGGGGGCATATAATTATCCTTATTCTGGAGCAATGCCTGTACGAGACTTTTGGAACTTAGCAGGAAGAGTTGGACGAGCAGGGCAAGATAGCATGGGTTGGGTAGGAGTAGCAGTAAAAAACGAAGCAGACCTTTTAGAAGTTGGGAAATACGTAAGAAAAGCATCTGATGATTTACATTCCCAATTGGTCAATGCTATTGACAATGCTTTACGTCACGCAGATGAAGATTTTGATAGATGGCTTTTCGTAGATGAACGGTGGTCTGCTATTTTGCAATATATATCACATTTAAGAAGACAAACTCAACAACAAGATGCTTTTCTCGCTCAACTTGAGCTAAAGCTACAAGCGACTTTTGGTTATAATCAGCTTTCGGGTGAGAAGAAAAATTTCTTACGAGACAATTTACGTAGATATGTAAGTAAGCTGTCTTTGGCAGATGCAAAAAGAGCAGATGAAACCGGGTTTTCTTCTGTTTCTGTTCGTCAGATGATAGGGAAATTAGCATCTTCTAATATCAGTCCACATGATTGGCAACGGAATCAATTGTTTTCAGAAAACAATCATACCATGCAAAATCTTGTCGGGATCATGCTAAATACTTATGAAATCAAAAAGTCAATTCAGGACTTAAATGAAGGAGGTCAGCCATTAGATAAATCTAGCATAGCTCGTTTAATTATTGACTGGGTTAATGGTAAAAATTTAGCTAGTATAGCATCAAGAATGTATCCTGATGTAGAAAACACCACAGCTATTCAAAAAGCGACAAGAGCACTATATAAAATTGTAGCCAATTCAGCTACCTGGGGCCTTTCGGCTTTACAGAAAATGCCAACAAGTGGTGTGGATTGGGAAAATATGTCAGAAATTGAGAAAAAAAAGATGGCAAATCTTCCTGCTTACTTACATTATGGTGTAAATACGGACGAAGGTGTTCTTATGAGGAAAAATAATGTCCCGAGAAGTATAGCAAATCGTTTAGGGGAATTATACAATGCATCTGTTAATGGAGAAATTTTTAGTCAGCCCACAGACAATGTAAACAATTGGCTTTCTCAACAAACAAATGAAACTTGGAACAATGTCAAACCTGCGGGTTCACGTTTATCAGGAAAGGACTATAAACGTGTTTGGTCCAAGCTAAATGGTTTAAGTTAATTTTTCCAAAATCATCTATTATAAAGAAATTTTGCTTCTTAGGTTAAGAAAAAATAGCCGATAAAACACGATTAGTAATTTCATATAGTGCTTTTGTAGGAAAGGTAATCGTTGTCAACTTAAAAAGTTTACTGACTTAAATTCTGGATTTTCGTATTACAATTTTTTTATAAATTCCATTAAGGTTGCTCTCTCCAATTTTCAGGAAACTTCATTTCGCATACACTTATAAAAGTGTTTATCTTTTATAGATTCAAAAACATTTTCTGTTACAGGAAGACCTATCTGTAAATCCAATATTAATAAGTAAAAAAACCTGAAAATAAACATGTTTTAACGAAACACTCATGAATGAAACCATGTAATCAAAATTACTAGCAAATTCAGGAAAAACTCTGTATAAAAAACAGGAAAAATCCTCTTGCATATGAATTTTCTTTTGAATTTGATGGTTTTTTAACTTGATTTTAACAAAAAATGTATACTTTAGAATTTTAAAAAAAACTTTAGCCATGAAAGTATTATTTTTCTTAATTCTTTCTTTTTTAAGCATTGATTTGGTTTTCTCTCAAAATCCGGGAGGTGTTGAAGGTCATAACTATTGGTTTCAAGCATCAAAAAAAGATACTGTTTCATCAGAAAGCAATAAAGTCATAAATTTCTATTCTGCTTTATCTGTCAATGATCAAAATATAATGGACGAAGTCAATTCTTCAGAGAAGTTAGAAGATGCTACTGTTTTTGTAGTTTTAAAGCCGGCTTTTTTACAAGAAAAATACCAATTACTAGATATCAATTCTACAGATCGCCAGATTTCCATCCAGTCAGACAGAATAAAGTCCAAGAAAGAATTGAAAATAAAGAATTTCGATAGCCAAAAGCCCTATTTCTTCAGTTATCTGGAAAGTTTTGAGGAGAATAGTGTAATGGATACTATTGATACGGACAGTTTATCTAGAAAAAATTACACAAGCAAATTTGAAGGGGATGTAGCTGAAGTTATTTATTACCCTAAGCTTCTAACAAAACTGGAAAGAAGAAAAGTGGAAACTTACCTTTCGCTAAAATATGGAATTTCACTGCCCCTCAACTCAGATTATATCAACAGTAAAAATGATACAATCTGGAAAAACGATGAAAGTAGAGCTTTTTTACACAGGGTATCAGGAATTGGTAGAGATATTTCCGGAAATTTTAATCATAAACAATCTGCTAATGTTGATGATGGGCAATTTTTAACCATAGGGTTGGGTAATAAAATTGAAGCTAAAAATGAGTTAAATAAAAAATCTTTACATGACATTAATTATATATTGTGGGCAGATGATTTTGGAGATATGTCATTTCTTCAAGAAAAACAAACTCCAGAAGTTTCTGTGTTTGACAGAGTTTGGAAATCTAAATTGATTGGTGAGGAAGTAAAATCCCAGAATTATACTTTTTCATTTGATACGGGTTTGATTGAAAATCAGTATGAAGAAAAAAATGAGAAGAAAAAAGATGAAGAATCTGAATCTAAAGTATCCGAATTAAAATATTGGTTAGTTTTTGCCCCCAACACTTCCAGCAAACTAAATATTCATTCCGCTGAATTTATCCAATCAGTAACTATTCCCGAAGGGGGTGGGAAAATTCTTTTTTCTGATATTTCCCTTAAAAATCAAACAGAATCTTTTCTTTTCTCTCTTGTAAAAGCACCTGAACTATTTGTTTTAGTTGAAACAACTCAAATGAATTGTCAATCCGATGCGCATTTGAAAGTTATAGGCGGAGTTGCGCCTTATACCGTTGAATTTTATTCCGATGAAAATCAGAAATTCCCAATCATAGAAAAAGGAGGAAACCAATTTGATGTAGTGAATCTAACCGGAGGTTATTATATATGTAAAATTACAGATGCTTATAATCAAACGTCTGAGCAAACGATCTTTATAAATTTTGACACACAAGGAGCATTTGCCCTTGAAAACATTTTCCTGAAGGAAGGAGAGAGTCTAACGCTTGATTTAAATATACTTCAAAACAACATAATTTCAGAAATTGTCTGGACAAAGGACAATCAGGAAATCGGTTGGGGAGAAAAGCATATTATTAGAGAAGAAGGTTCTTACAGTATTAATTATCTAACTGAAAAAGATTGCCCGCAAGTTACTCCTTTTGTTGTTACTAAAATCCCTACTTTCGAATGGTCGGGAGTTTACCCTAATCCTGTGAGAATAAATGAACCTTTCTTTGTAAAACTTGAAAATGCCTCTTTGTCAAAAGTCAGGATAACCATCACTGACTTTTCCGGTAGAATTATTAAATCCAAATTATTGAAAGAAGGAAGCGAGATATATTCCGACACCTTTTTCCATCAGGGAACCTACCATATAATTGCAGAATCCCAATCCGAAAAATTCCAATACACCTTAATCGTAAAATAATCTTCCCTAGACTTTATTAACCATGAGAAATATCAATCCCACCTCCAACCTTCTGAGTAAAACAGGATTTAAAATTGCTTACTTTATTGTTTGTCTTGCGGCTTTTAATTTTACGTTTGCTGCACCGTTAGTTCAGGCGTATGAAGCTAAAAAACGAATCAATGAACTTCAAATAGACTTATTGTTGGCAAATTTGGAGAATACTCCAAGAAATCCAGTTGGAGACTATTTTGATTATTTGAAAAATATCTCAAAGCCATTAATTAATCACTATCCATCATTTGAAAATCAAATTGAAGAAGTGGCCTTTGAGGAAATGCCTTCATCCGAAACTATTTCGTATTCCTTCGTTCCAGAAAAAACATATACACCTATGGATATAGAAAATCCGATTATACCTTCCATTAGTTCAAATGAACCAATATTAAATCCGGAAGAAGGTATTATAGGGGTTTCGGAAGGGTTTCCCTATGACAGTCCGGTTGATAACGTTTTTTTAGTAAATCTTAAAGAGCTGCCGAAAGAAGGAGAAACGGTTTGGTTAAGTTATGATGTTTTTGGTGTCGATGGTATTTCGGGGGTGTCGAGCTCGTTCAATAGCAATACGGCAACTGGCGGATATTTGGTAAAAACAAATAGCCAATGGACAACAGTTAAAGAACCCGTTCACTTGTCTACCGTAAAAAAAGGAGATAATTATATTCGGTTTACAATTCCGAAAAATGCAACCTATAATTATAAGATAAAAAATGTAACAATTACTTCAGACTCTACTGACAAATTGGAGGATATTGTTTTTGGGGAACCGGAAATTAAATTTGAACAAGAAGGTCAAACCTATGTAAAGGGAATCATTAATAATCCTTCGTATAAATCACTATACATAAATAACCGTCAAATCCATATTGATAAAAATAATTCTTTTGAGAGCTTGGTTGATTTGACTCAAAAAGATAAAGAAAGGGAATTTATTGAGGTTAAAATAATTAAAGACGACAATTCGCTTGTAACCAAAAAACTATCTATTGCAAAAGATTTACAAGAGGCCGATTTCTTAATTGAAATAATACCTGCTCTTCCTTCTATTGAAAAGGTATTTGGAACGATGAAATCTTCATTAACGGCTTACGGAGCCTCCTTATTCTTACCGTCTGGCGCATTGGAAAATAGCACAAAACTATCTATCACCGAACTGCGCCCGATTGATATTGCTCCAATGGAATCTGGAATGGTAAACGTTACACGGAGCCAAAAAGGATATCGTTTCCTTCCCCATGGAACAATTTTCAATAAAGATGGTAAAATAGCGATTCCCTATGATGAAAAACTAATCCCTTCCGGTCATACGATTGAGGATATCAGAACCTATTATTTTGATGATGCTACAGCTCATTGGATGGAATTGGAATTAGACAGTATTGATCAGGTAAATAAATTGATCATCTCCAAAACCAATCATTTTACCGATATGATAAACGGAGTAATTCAAACGCCTGAATCTCCTCAGACCAACGCGTTTGCTCCCACTATGATGAGTGATATAAAGAGGGCCGACCCTACAGCAGGGCTGAATCTTATGCAGCCACCTTCAGCTTCACAGGACGGTGCGGCACATATCAGCTATCCGATTGTTATCCCTCCAGGAAGAAATGGGATGCAGCCGAATTTAAGCCTCCAATATAATAGTGAAGGAGGAAACGGATGGATGGGTCTGGGTTGGAATATTTCCGTTCCCGCAATCACTTTGGACACAAGGTGGGGAGTGCCACAGTTTGCATCACATGAGTCCGAAATATATCTGCTTGCAGGAGAACAATTGGTGTATCCAAAAACAAAACCTGAAGATGATGCTCCTTATCTCCCGCATAGACATACCATAGACGGTAATGGACATTACGATACAAGCAACCCTCAGTTAAGAAATTCATCCGGCACAAAAATATTTTATCTGAGAAAGGCAGGTAGTTTTACAAAAATCGAGCGATATGGAACTACTCCAAGTACTTATTATTGGAAGGTTACTTCTACAGACGGTACAATTTATTGGTATGGAGGAACGGAAACCGGGGTTTCGTCCACCTCTATACTGAAAAACGACAGTGGAAATATTGTGCATTGGGGATTGGTAAAAGCCATTGATGTTTTTGGAAATAACATTCTCTATTCTTATAGTACCGTCTCCGATTTGGGAGGCAAACAAATCTATTTGAACCAAATCACTTATACAGGTAAGAATACAACATCAGGTCCTTATATTGTGACTTTTAATCGGGATGCAACTGTTGTACGTCCAGACATCTCTATAAATGGAAAGCTAAAATTCAAGCAGGTAGATGCTCGCAGATTAGACAATATTGAAGTGAAATACAATAGTAATCTGATTCGAAAATACAAATTCAATTATCAGATTGGATTATTTAATAAATCACTGCTAAAAGAAATAATAGAATTTAATGAAGAAAATATAGAATATCAAAGACACACTTTGTCCTATCATGATGATGTAGCGAAAGATGGAGGGGCTCTTTATTCCTCACCCCAGACTGTATCGGTGGGGGACATTGACCCGAGTTTCCTACTGAATATGGATAATATCAACTTCGATGAGCTGAAGCCTTCAAAACTAGGATCTCAACAATCAACCAATTTGGGCTGGGAAATCTCACCGTTTTTAGGCGGAGCTTCTCTATTTTATATAGGTGGAAGTAAATTCTGGAGTATAACCTTTGGAACAAATATGTCTCAAAGTAAAACTGAAAATCGGGGGATGGTAACGATGGCTGATATGGATGGAAACGGCGTTAACGATATTGTGTACAGAACAAATAGTGGGTTGAAGTATGTGCCTCGGTCGGTTAACCGCACGCAAGACTTTAATGGAAATATCACCTACTCTTATTTTGTTCACCCAACTCAAAATCTGATGAGAACAGATGGGTATCAAATGCAAAGTTTTCTCTATTCCGATGGTTATACAAAAACAAAATACCTTGAAACCGGCGAGTTAAATACTGTTTTTCAAACCCATGTTGGATTTAAAAAATTTGAAAATCATTTGGATACAGATATTTATTTAACAGACGGAAATGGTGATGGACTTCCTGATATAGTAGATAATGGAGTTGTGTACTTTAACAGAATATCCGACGGTGTACCCAAATTCAACACTTCCAGTGCCGATACGCCAAACATGCTGATAGTTGCTTCAACTGCAATATCTGAAACAGACTACGATCCACCGTTACCAGAAACTGGTGAAAAAAATTATGATGTAGTAAGGATGTGGCAGGCTCCCTTCAGGGGAACTATCGAGATAAAGGATAATATTCAAATATTAGGAACAGGCTCGGATGTGCGAATTATTTATTCAGTAGAAACAGCTCATTTGGACAATCCTAGTAATCTATACCGTTTGCAATTATTAGATATTGCAAATCACTCTCCCCATAATTATACCTTGACAACGAATTTAGGCAGCAGTATTCCATTAGGAGATGCTACTTTGCAGGGGCAGCCAATACAGGTAGAGGCTGGTCAAAAAATATTTTTTCGCATTCATAATATAGGAGAGTCTAACGAAGCCGTTAATTGGGATCCTGAAATCAAATATTTAACAAGAGAAACAACGACAATTGATGATTTCCCTTTGGTAGACGAAAATAATTATTCAACAATTGAAAGTAATTACTCCAATTCATTCCTACTTACAAATGATAACGAAGTTGATATACCAGGAAGTGGTTCGATATATATTAATTGGCCAGATGTAAACATACAATCTCCATCCGATACAGTTCATTATGAAATATTATTAAGAATCCATTTTCAAAATGGAAATGTAAGTGAAGAGACTTCATTTATAAAAACCTTCCTTATGGGACAAAATGACATTTTTGAAGATGAAGGCGGGATTGAATTAAATATTGATTATCGTAAATATTTTGGAAGTGGTGGAAGAGTAGGGCTTCTTTTCAGGGTGCGTTCTGATTCTAATATTAAGTGGAAAGATTTGGAATGGCATCCGGTTGCAGTCTATGAACCAGATGCTACGGCTATCGCCAATGGCATACCAAATGTAAGTAGAACAATTCAAGGTGTAGCGGACTATACTGCATATGAATTGAATAATGAGAAAGGACCTGAGGTGAAGTCTTATAGTAATTTGATTATTAAACCTCGATCTGGGTGGTCTACACCTTCATCATCTGCACAGTATGGAGTTATCCCAAATACCGAAATTTCATTATCACCCTCAAATAATGGCCAATTCTTAATGGTGGTGAAAAATAACAATTTATTGGTAGGGAAAAGAATGGTTAAGGTTAACCACGGTACGGTGACGGTTCCTGAGAATAGTCCTGTGGTCGTATATTCGGGAGACTTAAATTCTGAAGCCGATTACACAAATGTTTCAGTTGAGTTTTATGCAGATAATCAAAGCAATGCAATCGTTCTTAAAAATTATATAGCTGCCTATACAAATCAGGTGGTAAGAGTGGGATATGATTGGACACAACCAGCAACCAGCAATAAATATTACAAGTCGAGCGCAGTAAATGTTTTTTATAATAAATCCCCTTATGGGGCTATGATTAATAACTGGGGGCAGTTCTTTTATAATGAAAGCTTTGACAATTCAGAAAATAATATCCCTTCTGATTCCTACGGAAAGTTAATCAATTATAATTGGGTAGTAAATCCTCTTTTGAATGTTGATATCGTCCAATTATTGACAGATTTGGGAATTGATGTAAGCGAAGATTATACCGAAGAGGAAATTGAACAAATCTTTATGGGAGCAATTGAGCCACCTGATGAGGATGCTTCCGAAGCTGAATGGGATACTTATAATCTGGCTATGACTATTATTTTTGAAGAATTGGCAAAACCCAGACCAGTGCTTTTTGCAAGAGCTCTTAGAAACGGGGATGGAGAAAAACAATGGATTGGTTTTTTTTCTTCCCAATACATAAAAAGCAATAGTTCCTATTTAGGAGATTTGGGAGATGTATGGGGTGAGACTTTTGAGGATCCTAATCCTGTCATCACTCCGATGCAGGCAGACTTAGAAACCGGCATGTATGGTATTGTTAAAAAAAGCAAAAGCGTTTCCCATAGCAAGACCTACGGTGCCGGAAACCTAAACTACAGTATTAGCAAAAGCGGATTGGATGGCAAAGGGTATAGTCGATCGATTACAGATTTTATGGACATAAACGGGGATGGTTATCCTGACATGATCTATCCAGATCAGACGCAGCTTACAACTATGACCGGAGGGCATAAAAACCCACACAGCAGCTCATGGGGGCATATTACCGAAAGTGAAGTCAGAAGCGAGGGAGCTACTACTAATTCAGGTTATTTGGACGCGGGAATGTTAAATTCACCTGAAGTAAAGTCTATGGACGGAACATTTTATAATCAAGCATTGGCAGCTTGTGAAAGTAACGATACGGGCAGCAGTCAAAGTCAAAAAGTAAATGTTTCCGGTTCTGTCCGCATTGGTGTTGGTGTTGATTTAGGAGGATATAACCAGACAAACAAATATTGGGCAGACTTAAACGGAGATGGATTACCTGATTTAATTGAAAAGTCAGGATCTTCTTTTGGGTTTAAGCTCAATAAGGGACAGACAGCTGCATTTGGTACAAGTGAAACGTTCTCCAGTTTAGCCGCTCCCAAATCAACTCCTGGTCCAATAAATTTGAGCATAGGAGTTTCAGGCGGAATTTCAAGTATGATTGATCAGATAAGCGATCTGCCAGATGACTTCGGTTTTTCATTTAGTATATCGGTGGGTGCTGCGGCAAACTCGGGAGATACAGACGTTAGCATTGTTGATGTGAATGGAGATGGTTTAGCCGATTTAGTTAAATTGGTAGGGGATGATTATAAAGTATATTTTAATAAAGGAAACGGATTTAACACGACCCCTTATGATCTGAAATACGTTAGTGGAAACCTTGATCTGAAAAAGCAATCGCAAGATGTTTCATTTAATGCCGGGGCTGACGGGAGTCTGTTTTTTGGATTCCCTGTGTGTTGTCTCATATTTCCTATTATATATGTTAAATTTGGAGGGGCAGGCTCTTTCCATGCTTCCCTTACCAAATCAGACACCCAAAAATCCATTCAGGATTTTGACGGTGACGGTTACCCCGACTTCATAGAAAAAGATGGTGAGTCGTTAAAAGTTTACTACTCTAACATCAAGCGTACACATAAACTCAAATCAGTTACAAATCCTCTTAATGGTTCTTTTGAATTAGATTATACAGTAGAAGGTAACACCTATGATATGCCTCAAGGCAAATGGGTTTTAAGTAAAGTGGAGGTGATACCACATCATCCCTTTTTAACTGGATCAAAAATGCACACCAAATATTTTAAATATGAAAAAGGTTTCTATGATAGAAGGGAAAGAGAGTTTTTTGGTTTTGAGACTGTAAAATCAATAGACCTAACTACAGGGATAGCTCCAGCAGATTACAATCTAATCGAATCCAATGCGTATCGCACCGTCATCAATCGTTATCATAATAGGAATTATTTCTTAAAAGGCTTATTGAAAGAATCATATTTTATTAAAGGTGCATTTATCAGTTCTACTGATTATAGCGATATTCCTACTTCTAAACTGTTCAGTAAAACTGTCAATACCTATGAATTGAGTCCATTGACTAATGACCATAAAAGAGATGAAACGCAGACACTTCCTTTTACATTTGACACAGGAGGAAAAGAAGGCAGAAATACAGCCGTTGTTACACTAAAGCAAATCGATAATTATGTGTATGAGCTCACTTCTTCTCCTATTCAGTCCAGTCAAATCTTTACATACGATGAGTATGCAAGAATTAAAAATATGGAACACAAAGGAGATATCAGCACCTTCGATGATGATTACTTCAGCGAAGTAACTTACCATGATGATGCGGAGTTACTCAACAAAAACATACTTTCTGTACCTAAAGAGATTAAAGTCAAAACCTCTGCTACAGCAACTGATTATTTAAGGAGAAGAACGACCGAAAACATTAACTTAAATACTGGTGCTATCGGAAAGATCAAAGCATTCTATAAAGACGAGAATGATGCAGATGTATTTGCTGAAACTGATATGTCCTACAATGCAGATGGAAAGTTGGCTACGATCACTTATCCTAAAAATGCCAACAATCAAAGAGTTCAGCTTACTTATGAATACAACGACGGCTTTATCCAGAATAATTTAACGAAAGTGAAGGATAATTTCGGAACGGGTTACAGTTCTACTTCAACATATGAACCAAAGTATGGTCATCTTATGACTTCTACGGACATTAACGGCAATATAGTTAAATACAAATACGATACGACCGGAAGACTTATACAAGTGAATGGACCAAAAGAGCCGAATCAGACATCGCAATATACCTTAAAGTTTGAATATCATCCTAATGAAGAGGGTGTAGTTTGGCCCTATGCCATTACGAAACATTTTGATCCGCAAAATCCTACAAATCCTATTGAGGTCTATACATTTACTGACAATATTGGAAGGGTTACCCAAGTGAAAAAAGATGTTGATATTCAGACATTAGGCACAAGTTCTACCAACGAGAAAATGTCCATATCAGGACAAACTACAATAGATATATACGGAAGAGTTATTGAACAACATCAACCTATTTATGAGGAAAAATCGCATGCTGTTAACAAACAATTACAAAAATTCGACTTCATTAATCCTACTTTAATAGAATACGATGAGCTTGATCGTATAAAGACCACTACCCTGCCGGTCGCTAACCACTCTACCACGATGACTTATACCCTTGCAAATGATGGTTTCAACAAAAGGCAGATGCAAACTAAATCCGTTAGCAAACAAAATGCTTTGACCAACATCACCACCGAAACCTATACTGATGTCAACGGGCGAACTACTTCCGTAAAAAATGTTTTGACGGGTATAGGTGGAGGAGATATCTGGACAAAATATAAGTATGATAACATAGGCCAGCTATCACAAGTCATAGACCATGAAGAAAACATCATTGAAAGCATTTATGACCTTTTGGGAAGAAGAATTGAAATGACGCACCCTGATGCCGGAACCAATCATTACTGGTATGACCCGGTAGGAAATTTGACCCAAATGCAGACACCCAACCTGCTCAATTACCCGATACCTGCAGACGAGAAATTCATCAAATACACCTATGACGCGTTGAACCGTCTGACAAACATTACCTACCCACCCATCCCGGCTACCGGAAACCTGAACAATGTAGTGTACGCGTATGGTGCTCCCTCCACTTCCGTTCCAAATGGAAAAGGAAAACTAATTGCACAACGAGATGCTACCGGAAAGCAGGAGTTTGAATACGGAAATATGGGCGAGCTTACCAAATCAACCCGTTGGATCGTAGCCCCCAACCTTCCAAACAGAAAATTTACTCACCAGTACAACTATGACAGCTGGAACCGAATAACGAGCATCATATACCCTGATAATGAACAAGTTACATACAGCTATGATCTAGGCGGGAATCTGCTGAAAATGACCGGACAGAATGGCTCTCAACCTTACGAATTTATCAAGCAGATTACCTACGACCATTTTGAGCAGCGAACCGCTATCAAGTACGGGAACAATACGGTGAATACCTACACCTACTCACCAGAGCTGAGACGGCTTACAAATATGACCGCCAAGCAGGCAAACAGTACGGTGATGCTCAACAATAACTATACCTATGATTACGTAGGGAACATAAAAACGCTTCAGAATACAGCTGCTTCAGTAGCCAACAAGATGGGCGGAACCTATAATTTTGCTTATACCTATGATAACCTGAATCGTTTGACCACTTCAAACGGTAGTTTTACCGGCTATAACGGTTCTTTACCGCCATCCTTTGAAGACCTTTCCGCATCCTATACATTGTCCATGCAGTATGATAAGCTACACAATATCACTAAAAAAACGCAAAGCCATAATCGCAACGGCGCCTCTTTCGCAACAAATACTTACACACATAATTATCACTATGTTAATGGCAAACCTCACCAACTACAAGATATACAAAAAGGTACAAGTTCTAACTTTGAAAATTTTGAGTATGATGCCAACGGGAACATGAAGGAGCATACCGGGAATTCATCATGGCTTTACTTCTGGGATGAGAACAATCGTATGAGAGCAGCCGTACAAAATGAGTTAAAAATGCGACACTATATCTACGATGCCAGCGGAGAAAGAACCTTAAAAGCAAGCTCAAACTATACACAGGTTTATGAGAATGGTCAACCAACTAATGGAGGTGTCACGATGATCAGCTATACTACTTATCCAAGTCCGTATATAACGATCAGCAATGCAGCTGTCTATACCAAACACTATTTCGCAGGTACGCAGAGAGTAGCAAGCAGACCGATTGGAAGCGCTTCTATCTTTAACAGTAGTTTTTCCACACAGTTTGACGAACTGAAACTGAAGCAAATGGGGGACGCACAAGCCGTGGCCGACTCTTTGGAACTCGGTCAGATAGAAATGGATGAAGAAGACCTTGATCCGACCCCATTGCCACCGGCAGTTTACTATTTCCACCCGGATCATCTCGGTTCTTCTACGGTCATTACAGACGGTGTAGGATTTGCTTACCAAATTTTCTTAAATTTACCATTCGGTGAAACGATGGCCGAGCAGAGACGTTCAGGGACATTTAACAATGTTTTCAAATTTAATGGTAAAGAACTGGATACGGAAACTGGATTGTACTATTATGGAGCACGATACTACGACCCGAGGATAAGTAATTGGCTTTCTGTTGACCCGATTGCACTATGGCAACCCGTTCAGGAAAGTGAACATTACATAGAAGGTCAACACAATGGTGGTTACTTCAACCCGAAGAATATGAGTGTTTATGGTTATACGTATCAAAGTCCAGTGGTTTACATTGACCCAAATGGTAAACAATCTCGTATAAACTCAAAGCTTTTGTTTGAAACAATTGAGAATATTGAGCTAAGGAAAAATGAATTAAATTTTGAAAACCCTCCATTTGGTTTCAGAAAAAGCTCAAGTAATATGTATTCATTAAAATCTTACAAGAGTATGAAGGGTATTGTTAGTGATTTTGCATTTGGTAAAAGTCCTTATAAAAATGTTGTTGTTAGGGGAGGTGCTCTTGAGGAAGTAAAAGAATCATTGCATGTGAAAAAAATGTATGGAAAATTAATTCAATCAGCTTATAAAGATGGGAAATTTGAACCAGGAGAAATTGTAGGAGGCACATTTAGAATTGGAAAATTAAATGATAATAAGGAAGCTTACCATATTTTCGATCCTTTTTCGGCAGACAATATTCTAGGTAGTTTTGAAATGACAATGCGATTAAATTATGATACTAAAAATGTTACAATAACAGTATATGATAGTAAATCTTGGGGCTCTGCCACAGATGGCATAATTGAAAGAGATCAAAATAGTAATTCTACAACAAATCAAAGGTATATTTGGAATATGTCTCTAGAATCACTTTTTGAAAAATATTATCAACATATAAATGTGAAAGATTTTAGTGATTATTAATAATTATAAACCAATAATTTAGAATTTATTATGAAAAAAATTAACGAGCTTATCTTTTTTTTTATTCTTTTTTTTATTTCATGTGAAGGAGATTTTAGCAAACAAGTATTTAAATTTAATCCTATAGAGATAGAAGTTATTAAACCATCTCCTACGGAGAATATTTACCATATTTCCTCCAATATTAATACGTTTGAGG
>LSQX01379382.1_pt1 | contig 26535 bp, 23 predicted proteins | sample 654561 | NCBI WGS metagenome assembly LSQX01 (sample SAMN04489861, study PRJNA283612) | anaerobic digester metagenome | isolation source: 4 biogas reactors fed with cattle manure at either 37C or 55C with and... | place: Denmark: Kongens Lyngby | collected 2014 | reverse complement strand
ACATAGTCGTCGAGAGGCTAAAGCGCAAATTTGGCGTAGAGGTAGACACCGAGACTCCCAAGGTTGCATATCGGGAGACCATCTCGACTACTGCTGAAGCTCAGGGACGGCACAAAAAGCAGACGGGCGGTCGCGGACAGTTTGGCGATTGCTGGCTGCGTCTGGAGCCACAGCCCAGGGGCGCAGGTTATGAGTATGTCGACGCAATCGTTGGCGGATCTATTCCTCGCCAGTGGATTCCCTCAGTTGATAAGGGGATTCAGGAAGCTTTAGGCAGAGGGATTTTGGCCGGCAATCCGGTTGTGGATGTAAAGGTCACCTGCTACGACGGAAGTTTCCACACCGTGGACTCCTCCGATATGGCTTTCCAACTGGCAGGAGTGCTTGGATTTCAGGCGGCTGCTGCCAAGGCAAATCCAGTTATATTGGAGCCTATTAACGAGCTGGAAATTACCGTGCCTGAGGAGTTTATGGGCGATGTGATTGGTGACATCAACACCAAGCGCGGACGAGTCCTTGGTATGGAGCCGGCGGGAGCCGGACGGCAGATAATTCGCGCTCAGGCTCCGCAATCCGAAGTTTTGAGATACTCGATTGATCTGAGATCGATCGCGAGAGGCAGAGGCAAGTTCACCTCAAAGTTCTCGCATTATGAAGAAATGCCTGCTCATGCCGCTCAGCAAGTTATAGACGATGCTGAAAAGGCTAAGAAGGAAGAATGACGGTTTTCTTAGCCCGGGTTTTCTGATGCAGTGAGAAGCGGGAACCCGGCTACGGAGACCATAGAGGAGTGATCACGTGGCAAAGAAATGCCTGATTGAGAAGCAGAAGCGAACGCCGAAGTTCAAAGTTCGGGGCTACAATCGCTGCAACATGTGTGGCAGGCCGCGAGGGTATATCCGACAATTCGGCCTCTGCCGAATCTGTTTCCGACAGATGGCGCACCAGGGACTTATCCCAGGCGTTACTAAATCTAGCTGGTAGTCTAAATATACAAATTGTTTGACATCAGGTCGCACAAAATGATAATCTATCTAGTTGGTGCGGCCCGATAACGGAGGATCAAGAATGACCGTGACAGATCCTGTGGCCGACCTGCTTACGAGGATCCGGAACGCTAACTCAGCGAAGCACGACTTTGTAGAGGTGCCGGCCTCAAAGCTGAATATGGAGATCGTAAAGATTCTTCAGGGTGAAGGCTTTATTAAAAACTTTGAGCCAATCAAGGATCGGCAATTTCCGACCGTAAAGGTCTCTTTGAAATATGGCCCAAAGCAGGAGATGATCCTGAGCAATCTGAAGCGCATCAGCAAGCCCGGTTTGCGGGTTTATGCCAAGCGGGACAGAGTGCCAAGGGTACTACGTGGATTGGGCGTGGCAATTATAAGCACGTCCCGTGGAGTTATGACTGACCGAGAAGCCAGGAAACTGGGTATCGGCGGCGAGGTTTTGTGCTACGTTTGGTAGTGCGGAGGAGTCGTTGTCATGAGTAGAATAGGACAATTGCCAATACCGGTGCCCAGCGGAGTGCAAATCAGCCAGAGCAACGGAGAGTTGACTGTCAAAGGCCCAAAGGGATCTTTGACCCGGCGATTGCCGGCCGCTATCAACATAAAAGTTGATGAGGGGACCATTATCTGCGAGAGGCCGTCCGATAATAACACGCATCGCGCTCTTCATGGGCTTACGAGAACGCTGGTTAACAATATGGTAATCGGCGTTACGGAGGGTTATGAAAAGAGATTGCAGATCATCGGCGTGGGTTATCGAGCCGAGATGCAGGGCAACAATCTGGTTTTGTCGGTTGGTTTGGCACAGCCGGCGACTGTCGAGCCTATGGAAGGAATCTCCTTTGAGGTAGGACAGGAGACCAATACCAGGATTCCGTTCATCATAGTGCGGGGAATCGACAAAGAGGCGCTGGGTCAGCAGGCTGCTGAGATTAGAGCCATAAAGCCGCCCGAGCCATACAAATATGTTTCGTCGCAGGGAATGCACGGCAAGGGTATTCGCTATCAGGGCGAGGTCGTGCGAAAGAAAGTCGGCAAGGCCGGAGCTGCGGCTAAGAAGTAGAGGATTGGAATTATCGGCCTGCTATGCCCGCGCAAAGTTGCGATACGCATGACAGTAAGCCAATGATTTCAACAAACATAGCTTTTGGTGCTTGATCGCTTAATCGGCGTCGGGTGCTTGCGTAAAATGCGAGTTGGGTGCTGGCGACAAGCGAGGCCAAATGCGGAGATCACCTGAAAACCTGAAGCCTGGGGGTTTAGAATGTTAAGAAAAGAGGCGCTTCGAAAGAGGCGACATGCAAGACTGAGAAACCGCGCTGTCGGCACGGCGGAGAAGCCGAGATTGAACGTGTTCAGGAGCTTGCTGCATATCTATGCGCAGGTTATCGACGATGCAACCGGTGAGACGATTGTATCGGCGTCGAGCCTGGACAAGGAAATCAAAGCTCAAGTCAAAAACGGCGGGGATATTCCATCGGCCAAACTGGTCGGGGAGCTTGTCGGTAAAAGAGCTGCCGAAAAGGGTATCGAGCGGGTAGTGTTCGACAGAGGCGGATATCAATATCACGGCAGAGTTGCTGCGCTGGCAGACGGCGCACGCGAGGCCGGACTGAAATTCTAGTTGTTTTATATTGTGATTGAATCGGGACTTGCAAGCTAGCAGAACCTGTTGACATCCCGATTCAGGATTCTCGATTGGAGGGGCTATGCCTAAGATCAATCCGGATGCGCTTGAACTCGAAGAGCAAGTCATCCGCACTAACAAGGTTCAGAAGACGCACAAGGGCGGCCGGACTTTGAGCTGGAACGTGCTTGTGGCGGTAGGCGACCGTGCCGGACATGTGGGCGTGGGTCTGGGCAAGGCCCGTGGCATTCCGGATGCTATCCGAAAAGGTATGGAAGACGCCAAAAAGAATATGTTCGAAGTGCCTATGGTGGATACCACTATTCCGCATGAGATCGAAATGAGATTCGGCGGAGCAAAGGTTCGTATGAAACCCGCCTCACCGGGTACTGGTGTCGTGGCTGGCGGCGTAGTGCGACCTATCCTCGAACTGGCCGGCGTCAGGGATGTTCTGGCAAAGAGCCTTGGCTCGCAGAACCCGATCAATAATGCCTGGGTTACTGTTAATTGCCTGAAGAATCTGAGGATAGCTGAGGATGTGTGCCGGTTGCGCGGAAAATCGCTCGAAGAACTGGTTCCGTGGCTGGCAAAAAAACGACAGCAGGATACCGCGCCATTTGTTGAGGTGGAGACTGTCGAAGAGATTGAAGAGGCAGCCATCGAAGGGCGAGAAGAAGAGGCTGAATAACGATGCTGAAAGTTACTCTTAAAAAGAGCACTATAGGATTTAATAAGAAGCAGCAAGCTACTGCTAAGGCGCTTGGGCTGGGCAAGATCAATTCATCCGTGATTCAGGCGGAAAGTCCGGCTGTGCTGGGTATGATCCGCAAGATCGAGCACCTGGTCGAAGTGCAAACTTTGCAGGAGCCTGTGGAGGAAAATCAATGAGACTCAATGACTTGCGTCCTGCGCCTGGTGCAACTCACAAGCGAAAGCGAGTGGGGCGCGGTATCGGATCCGGCATGGGGAAAACCTCGACAAAGGGCCACAAGGGCCAAAAGGCGCGATCCGGCGCCACTCCCAGACTCGGGTTCGAAGGCGGACAGACTCCATTGCATCGCCGCCTGCCGCAAAGAGCGGGCTTCAGAAATGTTAACAGAAAAGAATATGCGGTTGTGAACCTCGATGATCTGGAGAGATTCGATGCCGGAACAGAGGTCAACCCTGACATTCTTATTAGTAGCGGCGTGATTAAGAACCTCAAGGATGGCGTCAAAATCCTCGGCAATGGGGAGTTGACAAAGGCTCTTAGCGTTCGTGCACATAAATTCAGCAAATCTGCCCAAGAAAAACTGATAGCTGCTGGTGGAACGGCGGAGGTAATATAGATGCTTTCATCGTTGATGGCCGCATTCAAGATTCCTGACCTCAAGAAGAGGATCACATTCCTGTTTGCGATGTTTGCCGTCTACGTCGTGGGTCTTCATATCTCCGTTCCCGGAGTCAACACTGAGGTCCTGGGCAAGATGTTTGGCGGCGATAACAGTCTGTTCAATCTGTTTGACGCGTTTACCGGCGGGGCGTTCAAGAAATATACCATCTTCGCCATGGGTATTATGCCCTACATTAACGCATCGATTATTATGCAGCTTTTGACAATCGCCATACCGCAGTTGGAAGCCCTTCAAAAAGAGGGCGCTTCCGGTCAGAAGAAAATCAGACTGTATACGCGATGGCTTACCGGTGTGCTGGCGCTCTTTCAGTCCTATGGCATTACTATGTTGCTCAGGAGCGGCGGAGCATTGGTCAACACATCGCCGATGCAGGTGTTGCAGATTGCAATCGTGCTGGTTGCAGGAACTTCGTTTCTTATGTATATGGGCGAGCAGATCAGCGAGCGTGGAATTGGTAACGGCGTTTCCGTTGTAATTTTCACTGGTATCGTTGCCTACCTGCCTGCGGAGATTTGGCAGACCATTCAGGTTGAAGGTATCTTCAACCACAGATGGCTTGTGGTCGGGCTGCTCGGCGTGTTGTTTGTTGCAACTGTCGCCTTCATCGTTGCTATCACGCAAGCGCAGCGCAAGATTCCGATTCAGCACGTAAAAAGAATCGTCGGCAACAAGATGGTCGGAGGCTCCTCGAGCTTCCTGCCGCTGAAGATCAACTCAGCCGGTGTTATTCCAATCATCTTTGCCGTATCGATTATGTATTTCCCGATGACGGTGGTGAGCTTGCTTCAACGCGGCAAAACTGAAGGTTTCTGGTTTGGATTTGCACATGGGGTGCAGCCTGGTGTAACATGGTGGGGATCGCTTGCTTATGCGGCGCTTATTATATTCTTCACCTACTTCTACACGGCAGTAACCTTTAACGTGAAGGAAGTTTCCGATAACCTTAAAAAATGGGGGAGTTTTATCCCCGGAATACGTCCCGGCAAGCCTACCCAGGATTATCTGGATAAGATTATGACCCGAATCACCCTTGCAGGCGCGGTCTTTTTGGCCATAGTTGCTCTTATGCAGTATCTGATTCCGCAGTGGCTCAGGGTCAACTTCAGCCTCATCGGAGGAACGTCGCTGCTCATTGTTGTCGGCGTCGCACTGGAGACTATGCAGGCTATAGAATCTCATCTGTTGATGAGACACTACGAAGGATTTATAAAATAAATAGATGTCAGCAAACAGCAGCAGCCGTAGTCTGATTAAGGCGGCGGCTGGTGCATGGGCTGATGATGAAATAAGACTGAGGATTGTATTGCGAATCGTATTGTTCGGACCGCCCGGCGCGGGTAAAGGAACTCAGGCCGGGCTTTTGAGTGAGAAGTATGGGGCTGCTCATATCTCAACGGGAGATATATTGCGCGAGGCCGTCGCCAACGGGACAGAAGTTGGACTTCTTGCTAAAAGCTATATGGAAAAGGGCGAGCTGGTGCCGGATGAGGTGGTTATTGCGATCGCCAGGGCAAAGCTGGAGTCGATAGGGGAGCAGGGATTTCTATTGGATGGATTTCCCAGGACTATCGCCCAGGCACAGTCCCTTGACGCTGCTCTGAAGGATATCGCAAAGCCTCTTGAGGCGGTTGTTAACCTTAAAGTGGACAACGATGAGCTTGTTCGAAGACTTTCCGGTCGGCGGGTCTGTCCTGCCTGCGGCGAGCCATATCATGTGGACTCTAAGAAGTCGGCTATCGAGGGAAAATGCGATAAGTGCGGCGGTGATCTGGTTCATCGCGCAGACGACCAGCCGGAAGCGATAATGAACAGGCTGAATGTGTATGATAAACAGACGAGTCCGCTGCTTGGATACTATGAACAAAGCGGCATTCTGAAAAATATCCAGGCTGCCGGGGACATAAAAGAAGTGTTCAGAACCATTGTGGCGGCGCTTGGACAATAAATGGTTATACGAAAAACATCGGCTCAAATCGAGAAAATGCGTGCGGCGGGAGCCGTATTAGCCCGGTGTATAAACGAAATTGTCCAGAGCATTGAGCCTGACAAGACGACAACGCAGGATATAGACGAGATTTCTGAGGAGCTGATTCGCAAGTATAAAGGTATCGGCTCGTTCAAGAATTATCGGGGATACCCCAACACGGTGTGTGTTGCGGTTAATGAAGAAGTTGTCCACGGCATACCCGGATCCAGGGTGCTAAGGACCGGTGATGTTGTCGGAATTGACCTTGGGGTTATAATTGATGGATGGCATGCCGATTCGGCGGTTACCGTTGCAGTAGGAGGCCAGACATCGCCCGAGGCGGCTAAGCTTCTGAAGGTTACTAAGGAAGCGTTGTTTAAGGGAATCGAGCAGGCCAGGCCGGGGAACCGGCTTTCTGATATAGGTCACGCGATCCAGTCGTATGCGGAGAGGCGTGGCTATTCGGTGGTTCGTGATTTGGTTGGCCACGGCATAGGGCGCAATCTTCACGAGGAGCCGAACGTTCCGAACTATGGCCCTCCGGGCAAAGGGGTCCGGTTGGAAGAAGGTATGACACTGGCCATAGAGCCTATGGTAAACATCGGCGGCTATGAGGTCGAGACTTTGCAGGATAATTGGACGGTCGTTACGAAGGACAGATCGCTGTCTGCTCACTTTGAGCATACCGTGGCGATTACCAAAAGCGGGCCGGATATTCTGACGTTGATGCCGATGGAGGAGACCTAGATCTTATTATGTCTAAGGAAAAACCGATAGCGGTTGAAGGTCGTGTGACGGAGTCGCTGCCTAATGCAGTGTTTAAGGTAGAACTCCCGAACGGACACACAGTGCAGGCGCATGTTTCGGGCAAGATTAGAATGCATTTTATAAAAATCCTGCCCGGGGACAGGGTGCAGTTGGAACTGAGTCCGTATGACTTGACCCGCGGACGGATAGTATATCGCTACAAGTAGGGCGAAGACCTCGCGGCTGGTTGCCGGTTGGATCACTTCCGAAGTATCCGGTGACCGAGGTCGGGTTATCTACGAGTTCGAGAGGTAAAGGCAGATGAAGGTAAGAGCTTCGGTTAAGCCGATGTGTGACAAGTGCAAAGTGATCAAGCGTAAAGGCGTGATCAGGGTTATTTGTAAACAGTACCCCAAGCATAAGCAGCGACAGGGCTGAGATGGGGTTGAGTATCTCGAAGACGTTCAGCGTCTTCGAAGGAGGGTAATGTAGCTTGGCGAGAATTGCAGGTGTAGACCTCCCAAGGGACAAAAAAATAGAATATGCGTTGTGTTATATCTATGGTATTGGATTGACCAGCGCAAAGAACATCGTGGCCACAGCCGGCGTGAACCCGGAGACCCGCGTGCGCGACCTTACAGAGAGCGAAATCAGCGATCTGCGAAAGGTTATAGAAGGCAGCTATCGTGTAGAGGGTGACCTCAGACGAGAGTTGACTATGAGCATTCGACGTCTTATGGAAATCGGCTCATACAGGGGTCTTCGGCATAGACGCGGATTGCCTGTGCGTGGCCAGCGAACTAAGACCAACGCACGAATGCGCAAGGGTCCCAAGCGGACTATTGGCGTTCGACGCAAGAAGTCGTAAGGAGGTTCCCATTGGTCAGAAAGACAACAGGAGTTCGCGCAAAACCAAAGGAAAAGAAAAACATACTCCAGGGAGTAGCGCATATCCAGAGCACCTTTAACAATACGATCGTATCGATTACGGATATGACAGGCGCAGTGGTTTCCTGGGCCAGTTCCGGAACGGTCGGCTTTAAGGGCACCAAAAAAGGAACCCCGTTTGCTGCGCAGTTGGCAGCAGAAGCCGCCGCTCGCAAGGCAATGGAACACGGCATGAAAAGAGTGGATGTGCTTGTAAAGGGACCGGGATCCGGCAGGGAGACCGCTATTCGTTCCTTGCAGGCCGCGGGTTTGGAAGTCAGTCTTATTAAGGACTGCACGCCAATACCGCACAACGGCTGCCGGCCGCCAAAGAGGCGGAGAGTGTAAGCAGCCCTGGTTGGGAGAAAGTGCCGGTTCGGCGACTGATGAGGAGCTGTGTCGGCTGGTGACTCCCTGTATAAGGGTATCTTAGGAGACGATTGACATATGGCAACTGTGAGCAACGCCGTTTGCAGAAAATGCAGAAGAGAAGGCGTAAAGCTATTTTTGAAGGGCGACAAATGCTATTCGCGAAAATGCCCTATCGAGAGGAGAGCCTATCCGCCCGGTCAGCACGGCCAGGGAATGCAGAGGAAGCTCTCTGACTACGGGGTTCAGCTTCGCGAAAAGCAGAAGATGCGAAGAATCTATGGCGTGCGTGAGCGTCAGTTCAGAAACTATATCGCGGAAGCGATCCGCAGACCAGGCGTAACAGGCGATATCCTGTTGCAGCTTTTGGAAATGCGGCTGGACAACGCAGTGTATCGATTGGGACTGGCGACATCCAGGGCGCAAGCGAGACAGTTCGTGTGCCACGGACATATCCTGGTCAACGGAAAAAGAGTTGATATCGCTTCGTATCAGGTCAGACCTGATGAATCGATAGAGGTCGTTGAGAGCGCAAGGAAGATAGCGCCTCTGGTTGCGGCTATTGAGAGCACAAAAGGCGTGCCCTCGTGGCTGAAATTTGATGCGAACCAGATGAAAGGAACGATCATTTCTGCGCCCATTAGAGATGAGATCGACACGGATGTGCAGGAATCGTTGATTGTCGAGTTCTATTCTAGGTAAAACGGAGGCGACCGAACAATGGATATGGTGACGCCGCGCATTGAAATACTTGAAGACGGCGAAAACTACGGCAAGTTTGCGATTGAACCGCTGGAGCAGGGCTTCGGCTATACAATAGGAAACGCTCTGCGCAGGGTGCTTTTATCTGCGGTGCCGGGTGCAGCGATTACTTCAATAAAAATTGATGGAGTGCTGCATCAGTTCTCGACGATTCCGGGAGTAAAGGAAGACACAACAGAACTGATGTTGAACTTGAGGGATCTGTATGTGGAAATGGACGCCACAAGCCAGGACACTGAGCCGTTGACGGTTCGAATAGATGTGCATGGCCCTGGCGATGTGACTGGAGCCGACATACAGACTCCGCCGGAGATACGCATTGTCAATCCGGAGATGCATATTGCTACCCTCAATGATGAGGTAGCCCACCTGTCGGCGGAAATGACCGTCGAACAGGGCAAGGGATATGTGTTGCCGGAGAACCAGGAAAATATCAATGCGAGCATCGGAGTGATCCCTGTGGGTGCGGTCTTTTCACCTGTAAGAAAAGTCGCCTACACGGTGGATCCGTGCAGAGTGGGTCATAAGACGAACTTCGACAGGCTGGTTATAGACGTTACCACTAACGGAACGATCGCTCCCAGTGACGCTCTCAGCCTTGCGGCGAAGATATTGGATAAACAGCTCAAACTGTTCTTTGACTTCGCAAGAACGCACAAGGGACTCGGCGCGGATTATGGTGATTCGGCAGTCGGCCTGTCACCTGGGCCGCCGGAGGCTCGAATTGAGGAGCTGGATTTCTCTGTGCGCACATATAACTGCCTGAAAAAGGCCAATGTGCTGTCTATAAGCGAACTGGTTCAGCTTAGCGAGGCTGATCTTATGAACATAAGAAACTTCGGCAAGAAATCTCTTGATGAAGTTAAATCGAAGCTGGCGTCGTTGAACTTGGATCTCAAGCCCGTTGGTGACCGCAGCGAATTGAAGATACTTCCGGCGGACGAAACTGAGAGTCCTATGGGGTTCGCCTATGCGGAGACTGAGGCTGAGGCCAAGGAAATCGACGAAGCGGAAGAGACGGAAGAATAACTCGGCATCTGATAAAGAGCTGATTGCCAAGAAGAGGAATAGAAGCGAATGCGACATCGTGTTGCTGGAAGAAAACTGGGTTTGCCGACCGATCAGAGGATGGCCCTGCTGCGCGGTCTGGTTAGATCATTGATAATGTACGAAGCGATTGAGACTACTGAGCCTCGAGCAAAAGAGGCCAGGGTAATCGCAGAAAAACTGATATCTCTGACCAAGCAGAATACGCTGCATGCAAAACGGCAGGCTCGAAAGCTGCTCCCCAGTGCGCCATTGCCCAAGGGTATGCTGCGCGCAAACGGAGCTACGCAGAAGAAAATGAGAGAAGAAATACTCGCCAACGACCCGGTTAAACGGCTGTTCGATGTCGTTGGACCTAAGTTTGCCGATAAGCAGAGCGGGTTTACAAGAATCACCAAGATCGGATTGCGAAGAGGTGATGCGGCGTCGGTTGTGAAATTGGAGCTTGCGGTAGATTAGTGCGAAATATTAAAGTCGTAGTTAGCTACGACGGCACTGACTACTTCGGATTCCAATTCCAGCCGAGAGTTCCCACAATTCAGGCTGAGCTTGAATGGGTCCTGAGCGAAATTGTCAAAGAGCCGGTATCGGTATGCGGCTCCGGCAGAACGGATGCAGGAGTTCACGCTGCCGGGCAGGTGATCAATTTCAGGACGGAGGGAACCATTCCGGTTGATAGGCTGTGTTTGGCGATGAACTCGCTTTTGCGCAGGTCAGTGGCTGCCATCGATGCGATTGAGGTTGATCTGAGCTTTCATGCCAGATATTCAGCCAGGTCGCGGACTTATGAGTATAGCATACTGAACCGCGCTGTGCCGGATGCTTTGGTGAGCCGATACAGTTGGCATGTGAGAAATTCGCTGGATGCCGACGCAATGCAAAAGAGCGCGAAGGTTCTGATTGGAACGCACGACTTCAGCTCATTTGCGTCCGCTGACAGGGATCAAACAAGTCCTGTGCGAGACTTGCGCGAGATCGAAGTTACGCGGGTAGATGACAGGGTTTTAATTACGATTAAAGCCAACGCGTTTCTAAGATCGATGGCCAGGGTAATCGTCGGGACATTGACTGAAGTGGGGCTGGGCTTGAGGGCCGGCTCCGATATGAATAGAATACTTGAGGCGGCGGATCGCAGGCAAGCTGGCAAGACGGCGCCCGCCCGTGGACTGTGTCTCCGGGAAGTTGAATATTGAAGAGGATACGATGGGTACATATTTCGCTAAGCGGGAAGACATTGTCAGGAAGTGGTTTGTAGTCGACGCGACAGGAATGCCTATTGGGCGTCTGGCGGTCGAAGTAGCCAAGATCCTGAGAGGAAAGCATAAACCGACATTCACGCCGCATGTGGATTGTGGAGATCACGTGATTGTCGTTAACGCTGAGAAGTGCTTACTGGTCGGAGCTAATAAGCCCGATGAGCCGGTCTATAGACATTCCGGCTATCCGAGCGGGCTTAAGAGCGTGACCAGGGGCGAGCTTCTTGCCAAGTCGCCGGAAAAGGCGATTCGACGGGCTGTTAAGGGCATGTTGCCGCATAACAAGCTCGGAGATGCTATGATTAATAAACTTAAAATCCATGTCGGGCCGGAACATAATCACGAAGCCCAGAAACCAGAAGAGCTGAAGCTGGCTTAAAAGGTTTATACGTTGGAGGGTCGCAGGGTTGTTAGGTTGCAGGGCTGATTATCAGTTCTATGACCTTCCAACGCCAGACGCCGGAGGAACACATTGGAAGAAATCGCGAGATACTACGGAACGGGTCATAGAAAAAATGCTACTGCCAAGGTGTGGTTGACACCCGGAGAAGGCAACATTACCATCAATGGCGTGCCGATGGATCAGTATGTTGGCCGAAAGGTGCTGGAAATGCTGATCACGCAGCCGTTTGAGGCTGTTGATGCTGTCGGGCGTTTTGATGTCGTTGCCAAGTGCCAGGGTGGCGGCATTGTCGGGCAGGCAGGAGCTGTGCGACATGGCATCAGCGTTGCGCTGCTTCAGGTCGGCGCTGATATGCGCTCACCGTTGCGCAGGCAGGGTTTTCTGACCCGAGATCCAAGGGTCAAAGAACGCAAGAAATATGGACGCAAGCGAGCGCGGAGAGGCTTCCAGTTCTCCAAGCGCTAAAACGCTGTTGTTCTTCATAAATATGTGGCGATTGGTTCGGCGGCCTTGCGCTTCCGAGCCAATCGCTGTTTGTCCGAAATGCGCTGATATTTTCACGTGTTTACTCCATGCGCCTCAGTTTATCCCCTCGTGTTATATTTTGGCATGGTTATTGCAGCCATATATATGCCGCGTTGTGCTAATATCGTTTTAACGCACCGAATACGCCTGTAATATCAGGGCGCAGTAGCGCAATTCCTCCTCGTGTTCAGTGGTAATGTCGTAAATCTTGCTGTGACCGGCTTGACGTATAGGTAACAATCGTTCATACTACGATATAGAAGACACAGTGGTGGAGAGTATGAGTAGCAAGCGGCCATCTGTGTCTTAATGCTTGTCATAATGAATGCATAAGGAAGTAGTGGTTCAATAGCGATGCGTAAAGTAACAACAGTACTTGTAAGTTTATGGATAGCCATACTCTGGTCAACAGTCTGCTCTGCAGGCTCGGTAAACATTCGGCTTTTTGCTAACGGAGAGCTATCGTTGGTTGCGCGAAGCATACCTCAAAATGCAGATCCGATAGAGGCAGCCATATATCAGCTTGTAGCGGGGCCTTATGAAGAGGAGTCCGCGGTTGGGTTGACCTCAAAAATCCCAATCGGAGTCACGGTAAACAAGCTTAGCATCGATCGGGATACTGTGATAATCGATCTGTCAGAGGAGATCCTGCAGGATTTTGACGAAGCTGCACTAACAAGCATATTCGACCAGTTTCGAACCACGCTTAGTGATTTCTACTGGATAAGCAGGATAGTGCTTACCTGCAACGGGCAACTTCTGTCCGACTATCTGCCTCGTGTTGAATTGATCAGTCAGCCGGCATCTCCGATATACAGCAAATCCGCTGTTGGTCTGAGCGGCAAAAAAATATGCATTGGCCCATCTCACGGTAGATTTTGGAACGGTGGCGGCTGGTATTGGCAGAGATCAGACCCTTGCGGACTTGGCGAAGCTATCCTCGAAGACACTAACAGTATCAGGCTGATGCAGTTTTTGTCACAATATCTCACTCAAGATGGGGCCACGGTAACCAGCGCTCGCCAGCTCGACGAAAGTGACTGCTGCCACTCAGGCACAGGGCTTGCGTGGTGGAAGATGTGCGCGCAGAGTTGGCTGCGCAATATTGGAGCGCCGGGCAGCGTGTGGGCGAGTTATACGGGAAATTACGGAGCGGACACCGCGGTCGACAGGTCAAGTGACGACATTCGCGCAAGACCTCTTTGGGCAGACCATAACGGCGCAGATATCTACGTAGCCTGTCATACCAACGCAGGCGGCGGCGGCACGGCCAACGGCACTGAGACCTATCGCGACTCGCAGATGGAAAAATCTGCACACGTCAATAACAGCTATAATCTTGCGACGGCAATTCAGAACAACGTTGTCGATGCAATCCGAACCACATACCCAGGGGAAAGCGGTTGGGCCAGTCGTGGCGTAAAAGACTCGGCGGGAGGCTTCGGTGAAATCCGAATCCCCAACAGGCCTGCTGCTCTAATCGAGCTTGCATTCCACGACAACTGCTCACGCGATGCGGCCTATCTTGTCGATGATTTCTTCCGATCGGTGGCCGAATGGGGTCTATACAGAGGAATCTGTGCATACTTCGGCAATACTCCGACATGGGATAAATACTCATGCGAGTATGTGTCAGATACCATCCCGACAACAATGCAGGCTGGTCAGAGTTACAACGTCTCAGTGACGCTGCGAAACAGAGGCGTTTGCTGGTTTACTTCACGCGGCTTCAGGCTGGGAGCTGTTGGCGACAGCGATCCATTTGCCGCCTTCAATCGAGTTGATATATCTGGAGGCATTAAGCCCGGCGCGAACTATACGTTCAACTACACTCTCAAAGCGCCGTCAACTTCGGGAACCTATGCCACCCAGTGGAGAATGGTGCGTGATGGTTATGGGTGGTTCGGTCCGACAGTCAGCAAATCGATTTCTGTTAGCTCCAGCGGCGGCGGTGTAGTCGACCCGGCAGAGGAAACCGGTGCGAGCACTCCAGGTTATACGCACAACTGGGAAGGTGACCCTAGTCATAATGGATTCGCCGCTGATGGAGCAGAATTATATATTTATGACCACTTTACAAGCTGTGCAGGCCGTGGTTTTAACGCGACTTGGAATCCTGGATTTACGTGGTCTGGAAGAGGTCATGTGGTCACTGATTTTTACGTTGGCCCTCACGGTACGTCTCGCGTGAAAATACATACACGAAGAACCAATGGCAACGTCGGCAACTGGTATACGTGGCTGGATGAGTGTCCAGCGCCGGTGGGAATGAACAATATCCTAAACGCAGCCACAACCGATCTTGCCGATTTTAACGGAGTATATGTCGACGCAGACGAAAGTGAAGCTCGCCAGTCAGGCAACTGTAATCCAGATTGCGGCTATAGAGCCACCAGCATCGGCAGGGTCAAGCAGTACGGGGCGCGCTGGCAGTATATCAACGACTGGGTCTGCCTCGGATCATATTCATCATCGGGCGTCAGTGATACCTCCAATCGCAACTTCGCATGGGGAGAAACCGGGCTTTATCTATATCCTGCAATCGATACCACCCACGGCAATACCATAGCCGCAGGGCTTGGGCTAAACGGCAAAACGCCGGGCAGGGTCTCTACAGGAGACTGCAACAACGCCAACATTCTCGACTTCACGGGCAATGCTTCAGCTTATGGAGGTGATAACGCGGATGCGTACGCCTTTGCGTGGATGTATGCGCCGGAAGGGGCCGGGCCGAGGGTCAATATAGGCTCGGATGATGGTAACCGGGTGTGGGTCAATGGCAACCTTATCAACGATAATGATTCCTATCGAGGTTTGACTCGTGATGAGGACCAAACCGGCGGCATAGGATTCAACAAAGGATGGAATCGTATTCTGTTCAAAGTGCACAACGGGGGTGGCGGCTTCTCCGGGACGGTTAGCTTGCGTAACGGGGGAGACAATCGCTGGAACGAACCCAGCGTCAATACTTTCACGGTAAACGGGGTTAAAACCTATGGCCTCGGCTACGAACAGGACGCATGGTATCCCCATATCGACGTTGCCAATTTCTGCGGATTGACCAACCCGCAACCCGGAGACAGCGTATTTACAAACAATACCACTGTGGCCGCCAACGGCACTGCGGCAGCGGCAGGCCCGGTCCCGCTCTGGAAACAGATGCACTTCGAGTGGGGCTACGGTATCTCTGGTGGGACAAACTACACAGACGTGACTTCGAGCGGCACCACCTGGTCTCATACTCAGTCTGGAGTCACAGGCCACCGTCGATTCCACTTCTTCTCTGTCAGCAGATCGGGCCGAACCAGCTTCCAGGATAGCGGAAAGACCGGTGGATGGAGATGGTCAGACGGCGGACCGGCTAACTATATGGATGTATATGTGGACAATCTCGCTCCGCAGAACCCTTCTTTTACCAACGTTGCTGCCGGCAGTGCAAATGCGGTTACGCTATCGTGGAATCTGCCGCTTGATCGCGGAGTAAATGTCGCCGATGGTGCTGCAGAAGCGTTTGACAAAACCGAAGGCGGCTCGAACCACTATCGCGCCGGCGATGTTGGCGTTCAAGTCAGAAGAAACGGCTCTGCGGTTTACGGCTGGGGCAGCGCACTTTCGAAGCAAGATGAAGGCCTGGACTCCAACACACAATACACCTATGACATTGCCGCTCGCGACAACTCCGCTTCAATCAGGGGCGATTGGCACAACACGACAAGTTATGGCGGCACGGTTTCTGTATATACGCTAGCCGATGCGCCTGAAGCCGGGGTCAATATCAACGTTCCCGAACCGGGAACCTACCCAATGGCAGACTGGCCAAATGTTACAACCAATTCGTTTGGTTCAAGTGGCAATCACAAAATAACCAGGTTTATGTACAAGTGGAGCACGTCTGCAAACGATTTCATCGAAGAAAACGAGGGCGATGTGTGGTCCTCAGGCGTTCTTGGCTATTTACCTGATACGGCAGGAACATATTATCTCTATGTGAGATCATACAATGCCGCAGGGGTTGGCAACGGTTCTGTTAAGTTTGGGCCGTATGAGCTTCTGACAGACACAACCGGTCCCAGCCTTTGGGCTGAGGTGGTAGCTTCTAAAACAGGGCAGGCTCCCAACTACCGCTTCCTCAAGGGAACGGTTACGATCAATGCTACGGCAGAAGATTCGGAATCCGGCGTAAAGGCAGTCCAATATCGCATAGACAGCGGCCCGTTTGTGGCGATGGCGTCTTCTGAGGGCGGCTACATCGCGGAGTTTGAAATCGACGCATCCTGGGCTAATGGACAGCATTCGGTTACTATACGAGCAACCGACGGCGCAGATAATTACTCCGATGTAGTAAAGCAATTTGAGGTCAACAAGAACGAAATGAGCGGACTTGTTGCTATGCAGGAATCTGTGAGCAATATGTCATCAAGAGCGGTGACGTTCGTGCTTACTTACATTCAGGGCGGCGTTGAGGGCAAGCTCACCCAGACAATATTCCCCAGCTTTGTTCTGGGCAGGGCCGGATATTCATTTACCGATATCCCGGACGGCCTGAAATATATCAGCGCTAAAACCGCATGGCATCTTCGCAGAAGGATCGAAGTGACGCCTGTCAATGGGCAGTCTGTAGCCAACTTTACGGGTGAATTCGAATTGCTCGGCGGAGATTTGGCGACTCCGGGCCAGTCCACTGGCGACAACGCGGTCAACGCCCTGGATTACGCCATACTTCGCAATGCCTGGGGAGATAAACCCGCAGGGGACATTACTGGTGATGGATTTACCGATAACGATGACTACCTGGTGATGAGTGCGAATTGGTACAAGAAAGGCGATAGCGAATGATATAGTTTTAGGCTTAATTGTACAGTGCACGAAAATAAGTAATAATACCTGGTTGACACCTATCCGTAAAGAGGGCATACTAAGAATGAGTGCGACTCTGTAAAAAACGGATCGGCGCAGTCAGGTATTTTTATGTACGGCCGCATAGCAGCAGCTTTGACAGGTTGCCGGCTGCGGTATAAAGCACGCTGGAGTATTGTTTATGTTATGTTTGTTGTCACGAGCGTGTAGGCGCGCATTCGCATACACGAGGGTAGTATTTGCGATTACTTTGGCTTTGTTCGTTTCATCGGCCGCTTATGCAGCGTTTGAGGTAGTATCGGTATCGCCACCCAATGGCCAAACGGGAGTTCAAGTCGGCGAAAACATAGTTGTCAAGTTCAATGGCGCGGTGGATTCGTCTTCAGTGGACAGGCGGTCAATACTGGTAAACGGCAAACCGCTCAGTGATATCAAAGACAGCGCTGTTGTATTTCCCGAAGAAACTTCCTTCGTGATATTATTCCGTATGTTATCCAGCACAGCGTACGAAATTGCCTTGCCTATGACCATGAAGGGCAGGGGAGGAGCTACGCTTGGCAAGCCCTACAAGTGGAAGTTTTCGACTAAGTCGGGGATGGAAGGCTCTTCTGCGCCTTTGCAGGTTTTCGCGCGTTATCCGCGATTTAACGATATGGATACGCCGACTAATGCTCCTGTCTCGATGGTCTTTACACAGGAAGTCGACCCGGCATCCGTCACCGACAGCCACGTGCTGGTTGTTCCATATAAAGGCGATCCCGTGCCGGGCAAGGTGACAGTCGACGGCAGGCGGCTGCTCTTTCGCCCGAACGAACCTTTGGATCCCAAAAAGACCTACGAAGTTCATCTGCGACCGGGGATCAAGGGCAAAGAAGGGGAGGATTGTCAGTCTATCAAAAACTGGCAGTTTACTACCGCGTCCGGCCCGGAAGAGGGCCCGATTGTCACGGATTGCAATTATGAGAGTATGACCAGCCAAGATGGAACAACGTTCATCCTCCATGCATCCCTGGAGAATCTGGTCAAGCCAGACGAGGAGTCTGAAGAGTCTGCTGACAAGCCGAAGAAAAAGCTCGACAATCCGGGAGCTTTGCTTGCCGGTCACACGTTCAAAGCGGCGATTGCGACCCTTGTCGGCATCTTTCCGCAGCAGCCTCTAAGCAGCCCGACCGATGCATCTGCGGCAGACATGCCTGTCACCAACCCGTCGGTGCCGGACACCATTGTCTACGCCGAGTACACTCACGGCGGGGGTGCGGGTCAGGGCAATAGCGTCGAAGGAGCCAGCAAGAAAAGCCCTGTTGACGAATTGATGGACTCTGTAATAGAAAGCGCACTAAAAAGCAGCGCTGCGGTAGTTATGCGTGATTCTGGCGATGAGATCAAAGATGGAGACAATAAAAAGGGCGACTTGATATATTCAGGCAGGCTGTTTATCGACAATAAATATCCTGAGGGTCAGGCCCTCCTTTGTTTTGCCATCGTAAAACCGGACGGGACGCTGACCGAGTCGGTGAAAATCGGACACTACGTTATGTCCAATCAATCAACAACGGCCTCCGATCAATAAATGGTGGAGAGCCTATGGTTGTGCAGCAATTGTTTGAAGAGAAAAGAGAGATTAATGTTGAAAATCATAATTAGAAATGTCGCAGTAGTACTGGCAATCGGCTGTCTATGTGTCTCTGCCCATGCTGGCGCCTTTTGGGCAAACTGTGTCCGGCACACCTCAGCAGGTGGTTGGGCGGTATATCCTCCACTTGAAGGATGCTCTACTATCTGGGTCGGCTGGGGTAGCAATGGCGCGGACCGTTGCAGGTGGTATAACGCCGACGAAATCCCCCACCGCGACCAGTATATAACCTATCGACATGGTTACAACCTGCGCGCAACAGGCGACACCAACGCCCTGCACTGGACTTACGCCGAGGGCTCATATAGCGGTAATCAGACATTTAACCAAAAAGGCTCTGGCGCTTGGACTGAAGTTACTATCGGAACAAGAGCCTCATATAACTGGGACGACTGGATGGAAGTCGGTTCCGACTGGGGCGGCACTATGGATACAGTATGCAACGTCGCCAGATTATATCCAGAACTGGACGCTATCTATAGTAGCAAATCCGTCGAGCCTAATATGTATATGGGCAACGTCTACAAGTGGATATACGACATGGAGAACCCGTGGTATGCCTGGTGGACGTGGAATACCGCTGCTGACCAGTTCTACCACACCGGAGGCGTTGTATCGGGTCCAGGCTGGTATTCTTCGGGGGCGGTCGTCAGTGCGCCCGGCACTGTTCCCACCGGCGTTATGTATTGCCACTTCAACATGCGCCCCACGCAGACGGGCACATCCAACGAAGACTTCCAGATGATCCGTAACGGCACCTCGTGGTTCGGCGACAAAGTCGCCAGCAACTCCAACATGCGCACGGCGGTCAACGTTACCCGGAAAAGCCCGTCGGCGACTGCCAGTTGGGACAACGGCGCAAAAAGAAAAGGCGAAACCGTACGATTCCATACCTACGGCGCGGATAGCTGGGGCACAGGGGACAACTATAGCTGGGACTTCGACCACACCACTACACAAGGTTGGTCCGTTGCAAACAACGCCACTTTAACCAAAGAAGCCGGTCAAATAAAGATCGGAATCACCGGCGGCGATCCTCATATTGTTAGTTTCGGTGGCCTGGCTATAAATACTACCAAGTGCAAATATGTCTCAATCAGAATGAAGGCCAACGGCGGCTCTACCGCACAGTTCTTCTGGTCCGGAACAGCAGGCGGGTGGCATAACGACCGCCATGTGGACTTTAACATTACTTCCGACGACAGATGGCACATTTACACGATGGCATTGCCTGCTTCGTGGACAGGAACCGTTCATCAATTCCGCTTTGACCCAATCCAGAACGGAGCCGCCAGCGGACAGACAGTCTACGTAGACTGGATTCGCATTCATAATATTAACGCCGGAATGACCGCCCATGCGTGGCTGGGCAAAACGAACAACTCCTGGACTATTTGGGAAAAGCAGAGTACCACTTGGGATGGCACGAATGTATGCTGGTATAAAGACTACACCATTCCAGATGGCTACCCGCAGACGTACTACCATGTAATGCACGTTGAGAATAACGCCGGCCAAAGCGAGGGTAACGACCCCGATCGCTGCTACGCACAGTATCAACGTGGCTATAAAGTGCTCAACACACCTCCAACCGCTGCAAACAACTCTTATCCGTCAAACGGCTGGGCCACCACAAAGACACCTTTGCTCGGTTGGAACTATTCCGACGTCGACCCTAACCCTCAGAGTCGATATCAAGTGCAGGTTTCAACCGCTGCGAACTTCAGCAATATCGTCGCCGACACTGACTTGGTAGCGTCAAACGCAAACTCCTATACCACTCCGTCTCTGTCTGAGGGTCAGTTCTATTATAGAACCCGCGTAATGGACGGAGCCTACTCTAACATCAACGCCACCTACCAGGGCGGCGTCTCCCTTAATCAGGCGGGCGCGCTCTCAGGAGATTCGAACAGCAAGTCAGTTGAGTTTAACGGCACAAATGGCTACGTCAGCCTGCCTGCGGGCTACGACAGTTTCGGCGGCGGATTCACCTGCGAACTCTGGGCTTATCCGACTGCTGCAAACAACTGGGCTAGATTTTTGGATATGGGCGGGGGGCCAACGTCAAACAACTTCGTCATCGCACGCCAGGGTACAACAAGCAATCTTACGTTCGACCTGTACCGGGACGCGCAGGCGATAGGCAGCCTGGTAGCAAGCAACGCCATCGCGCTAAATACCTGGCAGTATTTCGTTATTACCCTCGACACAAACGGTTGGGGTAAGATATATAAAAACGGTTCGCTATTAACTCAAGGGCCAATGGCGAAGCCTGAGGTTATAAATCGACCTAATGCCTATATCGGCAGAAGCAACTGGCCTGCGGACACCTACTATAAGGGCCGATTAGACGAGTTTGCCATCTACGATAGATGTCTCTCCGCTGCCGAAATATCGGATCACTATGCTAAGGCTTCGCAGTCCGGTTCTGCATACAGAGACACGGTCTGTGCCAGCGGCCCGTGGACTTACTATCGATTCGATGAGACTTCCGGCGCCACAGCATCTGCATACACCGGTATGCTCTCGAGTTGGTCTGATGGAACCGGGTTCAGGGTGGATACCATCCCGCCGACCAAGCCTACCATAAGCAGCGTCGATATAAGCGGGACCACCGCAACGGTTACTTTCGGCGGATCAACTGATGCCAACAACTTCACCTACGAAATCAAGTTGGATAACAACTCATATATCTCTGCAACCAGTCCGTATGCCTTCCAGTCTTTGACCGGCTCTCACAGCGTCTATGTCAGGGCGGTAGATGAGGCAGGCAATGTCAGCGAGGAGGCCGTCGAATACTTCACAATGGACAGCGCTCCTCCGGTCATCAACAGCGTGACCTCTCCCGCGGCTACCAACACTTCGCCTATCACCGTCGAATACAACGTATCGGATGATGAGAGCGGCATAAAGGAAGTGACTTTGTGGGTCAAGGAAGGCTCCGGCGGCGTTTGGGTCGCAACGGGTCTCACATCGGCCAACGCGACGGGTTCGTTCAACTATGCAGTGAGCAACGAAGACACCTACTATTTCGCAGTGGTCGCCGAGGATAACGCGGAGAACAAGACTCCTAATCCGACAGGTAACGGCAGCACGGCCACTCTCTATGACACCATCGATCCTACTGCCGATGTCACTTTGATTCCTGAGAGCCAGGGCGCTGTCAACTTCCTCAAGGGTGCAATTACAATCGAGGTCGAAGCGGATGATATCGACGGCTCAGGTGTTAATAAGGTCGAGTTCAAGGTCGACAACGGTCAGTATGTTGAAATGACCGGCTCCAACGGCTTCTACAGCGACGATTCGACTGATATAACCGGTGCGTGGTCTAACGGGTCGCATACTATCACCGTCAGAGTTACCGACAACGCCGGCAACTATCTTGAGGTTCAAAAGGGCTTTGACGTCAACAAGAACGAGGTTTCCGGCCAGATAGCTCTGCACGGTCTGGTTTTGGTTCCGATAAGTCGCGATGTGACGTTTGTGCTGACCTATGCCTCTGATGGCGTGGATCACAAGATTACTCGCGTGTTGACTCTTGGTTTTGTCAACAACAAGTCTACTTATTCTTTCACCGATCTTCCCGATGGCATAAAGTCCATCAGCGCAAAGACCGCGTGGAGCTTGCGCAGGAGGATTATGTTGACGCCATCTAACGGGCAATGCATTGCCAATTTCACTGACAACAACGTTGTTCCAGGCGGGGATTTGCCTACCGCCGGCGCTCCATTTGGGGATAACGCAGTCAATGCTCTTGACTATGCGGTTCTGCGCAACGCGTGGGGTTATGGCAGTATCGGCGACATCACCGGGGACGGCTATACAGACAACGAGGACTATCTGGCAATGAGGGAAAGCTGGTATAAAGTCGGCGATCCTGAGTAAATCGATATTACTATGCCGGAGGCATGGCGTTTCCGACACGGCAATAATGGTCACAATAAAGGACAATAGAATATAGCTTTGAGTGTAATTAGCATTATGAGAAGTGAGACGTTTCTATGAATTACTTGCGTTATAAAATCGCGTTGGTTGCGATGATAGTTTTATTAAGCGGCTCGGCCTATGCCGGCGGGTTCTACGATACCTGCGCTCGGACATCTTCTGCAGGAGGCTGGATTAACTACGCCGGCGGAGCCGAATGCGGTGATAATTGGATTGGCTGGGGTGGCAACGGCGACTCGACAGATCGCGCCCGGATATCGACTTACGATGCCGGAGTGCGCCGCGATATGCATTTGACTTACAGGCATCTCTTTGCCAAACGCGCCACTGGAGATACCTCGGCAGACCATTGGGCGTATGCAGAAGGTTCTTACTCCGCAAACGTCCCGGCCAACCAGCAAGGAAGCGGAAATGCGGAGCATACTGTGGCTGTCAGAGCATCTTACAACTGGTGGGACGACTGGTTAGAGGTCGGCTCCGACGGCGGCGGGAGTATGGATACCGTTGTCGAGAAAGGGAAATTTTATCCAGAACTCGACGCTGTGTATGCAGGCAGATCGGTAGTCACCAGTATGTATCAGGGCAATGTCTACCAGTGGATGTATCAGATGAGCAATCCCAGTTTGGCTTGGTGGACTTGGAACGACGATGGTGACCGATTCGCCCGTGTCGGCGGTGTCGTTTCTGGGCCTGGTTGGCTATCCAGCGCACGAGTTGCCAAACAACCCGGCACCGGACCTGGAGGCACGTGGACCCTTTACTTTAATGTCCGCCCCACCCAGACCGGCAGTTCAAATGAAGATTATCAAATGATACGGGAAAACGTCTCCTGGTTTGGAGACAAAGTCGCCAGCAATGGCAATATGCGCACCACAGTCAGTGTCTCTCGAAAACATCCAGGCACAACGGGCGGCTGGGACAACGGCGCAAAGCGTAAAGGCGAGACGGTGCGTTTTAGCGTATACGGCTCAGATAGCTGGGGCACAGGAGACAACTATAGCTGGGATTTCGATGGCTCGACAAATCAGGGTTGGACTGTTGCGAACAATTGCACCCTTACTCCAGAGGCTGGAAATGGTCGCCTCAAAATTGGCATAACCGGCGGCGACCCCCATGCTGTAAGCTCCGGGGGTTTGGCCATCGACTGTAGCAAGGCAAACTATGTCTCCATTAGAATGATGGCCAGCGGCGGCTCTACCGCACAGTTCTTCTGGTCTGGAACAGCAGGCGGGTGGCACGAAGCTCGCCACGTTGATTTCAACATATATCCAGACAACAAATGGCACGTTTACACAATCAAATTGCCTGCTTCCTGGACAGGAACCGTTCATCAGTTCCGTTTCGACCCCGTGCAATCTGGAGCAGCCAATGGTCAGACGGTCTATGTCGACTGGATTCGCATCCACAATGTCAATGCAGGCATGTCGGCAAAGGCCTACCTGGGCAAAGTTGATCACAATTGGAGTATATGGAGCGAGCAAGATACCACGTGGGACGGAACTAACGTGTGCTGGTATAAGGACTACACTATCGCAGACGGATACCCACAGACCTATTATCACTTAATGCACGTTAAAAATAACGCCGACCAGGGTTTCGGAGATGATCCAGCCCTGAGATTTGGGCTGTATCAGAGGGCATATAAGGTCCTCAATACTGCCCCGACCGCCACCAACAACTCTTATCTGTCAAACGGCTGGGCTACCACAAAGACACCGTCACTCGGTTGGGACTACTCCGACATCGACCCCAACCCTCAGAGTCGATATCAAGTGCAGGTTTCCGCTACGGCAAACTTCAGCAATATTATTGCAGACACTAATCTTGTCGCGTCAGCGTCCAACTCATATACAACTCCATCCCTGTCCGAGGGTCAGTTCTATTATAGAACCCGCGTAATGGACGGAGCCTACTCTAACCTCAACGCCACCTACCAGGGCGGCGTCTCTCTTAACCAGGCGGGCGCGCTTTCGGGTGATTCAGGAAGCAAGTCGGCCGATTTTAACGGCACAAACGGCTATGTGAGCTTGCCGGCAGGCTTTGACAGCTTTGGCGGCGGATTCACCTGCGAGTTCTGGGCATATCCGACCGCTGTCCAAAGTTGGGCGAGGTTTCTGGATATGGGAAACGGCGCCCCGGCGGACAATATCGTGATAGCGCGCGAGGGAACTACGAATAACATACGGCTTTACTTGTATCGTGGCTCTGAAAGTATCGGTACCCTTACCGGTGCCAACGCCATTAGCCTAAACACCTGGCAGCATTTTGTAGCTACTATTGACACCAGCGGGTGGGGCCGAATCTATAAAAACGGTTCTTTGATAGCTCAAGGCCCGCTGGCGGTGCCAGAAGTTGTCAATCGCTCAAATGTCTATATCGGCAGAAGCAACTGGGCTGCGGACACCTACTATAAGGGCCGATTAGACGAGTTTGCCATATACGACCGATGCCTTTCTGCAGCCGAAATATCGGATCACTACGCCAGGGCTTCGCAGTCCGATTCTGCATACAGAGACGCGGTCTGTGCCAGCGGTTCGTGGACTTACTATCGTTTCGATGAGACATCGGGAACTACTGCAAACGCATATACGGGTATGCTCTCGAGTTGGTCTGATGGAACCGGGTTCAGGGTGGATACCATCCCGCCGACCAAGCCTACCATAAGCAGCGTCGATATAAACGGGACCACCGCAACGGTTACCTTCGGCGGATCCACCGATGCCAACAACTTCACCTACGAAATCAAGTTGGATAACAACTCATATATCTCTGCTACCAGTCCGTATGCCTTCCAGTTTCTGACCGGCTCTCATACAGTATACGTCCGAGCGATAGACGAGGCTGGTAATATCAGCGAGGTCGCGAGCGATTCGTTCACAATGGACAGCGCTCCTCCGGTCATCAACAGCGTGACCTCTCCCGCGGCTACCAACACTTCGCCTATCACCGTCGAATACAACGTATCGGATGATGAGAGCGGCATAAAAGAAGTGACCTTGTGGGTCAAGGAAGGCTCCGGCGGCGTTTGGGTCGCAACGGATCTCACATCGGCCAACGCGACAGGTTCGTTCAACTATGCTGTGAGCAACGAAGATACATACTATTTCGCAGTGGTCGCCGAGGATAACGCGGAGAACAAGACTCCTAACCCGACGGGCAACGGCAGCACGGCCACTCTCTATGACACAACCGATCCTACCGCCGACGTCACTTTGATCCCTGAGAGCCAGGGCGCTGTCAATTTCCTCAAGGGTGCAATTACAATCGAGGTCGAAGCGGATGATATCGACGGCTCCGGTGTCAATAAGGTCGAGTTCAAGGTCGATGACGGTCAGTATATTGAAATGACCGGTTCCAACGGCTTCTACAGCGACGATTCGACTGAGATCACTGGTGCGTGGTCTAACGGGTCGCATACTATCACTGTCAGAGTTACCGACAACGCTGGCAACTATCTTGAGGTCCAAAAGGGCTTTGACGTCAACAAGAACGAGGTTTCCGGCCAGATAGCTCTGCACGGTCTGGTTTTGGTTCCGATAAGTCGCGATGTGACGTTTGTGTTGACCTATGCCTCTGATGGCGTGGATCACAAGATTACTCGCGTGTTGACTCTTGACTTTGTCAACAACAAGTCTACTTATTCTTTCACCGATCTTCCCGATGGCATAAAGTCCATCAGCGCAAAGACCGCGTGGAGCTTGCGCAGGAGGATTATGTTAACGCCATCTAACGGGCAATGCATTGCCAATTTCACTGACAACAACGTTGTTCCCGGCGGGGATTTGCCAACCGCAGGCGCTCCATTTGGGGATAACGCAGTCAATGCTCTTGACTATGCGGTTCTGCGAAACGCATGGGGTTATAGCAGTATCGGCGACATCACCGGGGACGGCTATACAGACAACGAGGACTATCTGGCAATGAGGGAAAGCTGGTATAAAGTCGGCGATCCTGAGTAAATCGATACACCGGGCCGGAGGAGCGATATCTCCGGCCTATAACCTTTCCCCAATACAAGTATCGTTATCCGGTAATAATACCAGGTGTTATAGCAGAGGGACTATGTC
>LSQX01223825.1_pt2 | contig 26540 bp, 22 predicted proteins | sample 654561 | NCBI WGS metagenome assembly LSQX01 (sample SAMN04489861, study PRJNA283612) | anaerobic digester metagenome | isolation source: 4 biogas reactors fed with cattle manure at either 37C or 55C with and... | place: Denmark: Kongens Lyngby | collected 2014 | reverse complement strand
CACTCTGACAGTCCCCGATTTGCATGGAGATAATCACAATTAAAATTAAAAGACAGATGCAGCGCTATATGATGCATCTGTCTTTCGTTTTTCCAATTGAATAGGGTCTGCAACCAGCTTCTAAAATAATAGTCATTAGCTTTTTTATATTATTGCCTCGCGTGAAAAAGTTGTCCTATCATAGATGAACAAGACAAAATTGTTTTGGTTCCACTTTGATTTTATGATATAATAAAATAGATTAGAATCCTGTTAAAAATTCCAAGCTTAAATTGGTATCTAATTTCCAGAAAGAACCTGAGGAGGCAATAAAAATGGATGAAAAATTTGATAATGATGAAATATTCAATAGACAGATTGGTAAATACTCACACGAAGCTGAATTGTTGTTGCAAAACGAAGATAAAGTGGAAAGATTTTTAGAAAGATTAGAGCGTAAGCTGAGTAAAATTCCTGTTCTAGGAGAAAAACTCGTCAATGTTCCCATCTTGATTTCCCTGGTGCGCTCCTATGTGCGTAAAGAATATCAAGATATTCCTCTCGGTTCGGTCATTGCTATTGTGGCAGCTCTCCTGTACTTTTTAGCACCTGTCGATCTTATACCCGATAGTATCCCAATAATTGGCTATTTGGATGATGTTGCCATGGTAGCCTTCATGTGGAGAATGGTCGCCGACGATGTTGAAGAATATAAAAAGTGGCAAAGAGATAATGGTAGGAGATTCTTTAACGAATAAGAGTCAAAGCTAAATTCGCTTTCGTAGGAAATCTGGGGGGAGTGCCTATGGTCAAGAAGAGAAGCATAGTAAAGTTTTTGATCTACAATTTTTTAACATTGGGTCTTTACTCAATCTACTTTTGGTATACCTTTGGCAGAGATGTCAACAGAATGTGCTTTGTCGATGGGAAGTATACTCGAAACTTCTTTATGGCTTCTTTGTTGACAATGCTGACCTTTGGTATTTATATTTGGATTTGGTATTATAATTTGGCTGAACGCCTCTATAAAAACGCCGATGAATATAATTTGAGGATCAAAGAAGATGGTGGCATCATACTTTTATGGATGCTCATAGGTGGCCTCTTTTTCGGAATTGGCTATTTTATCGCTGTAAATATTCTGATCAACAATCTCAATGACATGGCCGAAGAATACAACTATACTTATTATAATTTCTAAGAAAGAAAAACAGTCAATTTGGTTAAATTAAGTTTTTTAGCATTTCAATAAAGAACCCCTAGCAGGATTTTGCTAGGGGTTTAATTTTTGTTCGAACTCAATCGATAATCTGGAAGTTACTCTCAGCTTTAACTTCAAGTTACTCAACGAGTTTTTAAGGGCGCGCGAAGCCTTCTAATACCAGATTACCGCTGTAGGTGCGGTTGTTGCGCAAGATGCTTACTTTGACCTCATCGCCAATCGTGTAGTTTTCTAAGACACTGTTTAGCTCTGATATACTGGTCACGCTTCTTCCACCAAAGGCTGTCAGATAATCACCGGCTCTTAAGCCGATTTTTTCAGCATTTGAATCCTCTTCAACTTTGGCTATATAAATTCCCTGTCTGTAGCCTGAGTAAATGCTAAAGAAGCCAGTAACATCTTTTAAGGTCATTTTTAAATCGATTCGACCTTGCACATAGCCGTAATTGATCAGATCATCTAAAATCTCTTTGACATCATTGATCGGGATAGCAAAGCCTAAACCCTCGACATCTACACCGGAGGATTTAGCAACGACAATACCTATTAACTCAGCATAGGCGTTGAATAAGCCGCCTCCTGAGTTACCTGGGTTGATTGCAGCGTTGGTTTGTAGCAAGTTCATGGATTTGCCATCTAAGATGATCTCGCGATCTAAGGCAGAGATTATTCCATCTGTTACGGTGCCACCCAGAGTGCCTAAGGGGTTACCGATGGCAATCGCTACTTCACCGACGACTAAATCTGAAGAATCGCCAAAAACAGCTACATGTAAGCCTTCTGCTTCAATTTTTAGAAGGGCTATATCCGTTTTGCTGTCGCTGCCGATTAAACTGGCTTCGTAGCTTTGGCCATTGCGCAACACCACTACAATGGTTTCTGCATCAGCAATCACATGATGATTGCTCAAAAGATAACCATCGTCAGAAATAATAACACCACTGCCAGCTCCGGTGCTTAAGACCTGGCCTAAACGCCAGTCGTTTAAGGTGCGTTCGGTCTGGATTTCAACGACCGAATCGGCAGTTAAATAGCTAACTTGTCGCACGCTCAAAGGAGTTGTTATGGGATCTTCGTTTACATAGTCGGTTCTGCTACTTTGGTTTTCTCTTTGTTCTGAATCTGATTCTCGTAAGATTAAATTTGGCAAGCCCAATAAGCCTTGGCTCTGCCCATTTTTTAAACCTAAATTATAAGAGAATACGCCTGTTACCAAGATGGAAAATAAAATCAGAAGGTAGAGATTTCGCTTTAATGCCGGGCTCAAACTGTCCGCTACAACTTTAGGCTCTTGAGGTGTCGCTTCCCATTGAGTCTGAGATTCACTCTCAGGAACATATTGAACTTGCCAATTATAAAGGCGCTGTTGTGGGGTGTCTTCTTCTTCAGCCACTTCCCAAACTGAATCTTCATCTTGATCAGAGTCGATTTCTTCTTCTGTTTCAACAGCTTCTTCAGACTCTTCTTGCTCCGCGTCAACTTTCTCCACGCCAACAGCTTCTTCTCTTGACAAGTCATCAAAAGAAGAGTTTTCTTCAACAGCTTCTTCAGACTCTACTTGCTCCGCCTCAACTTCAGCAGTTTCAGCAAATTCTTCAGTTGCCAATTCATGATCTGACTCAGCATCCACAGCTTGTTCCCTGTAGCTTTGCTCGGTGAGAATTTCGTGTTCAGCTTCAACAGCTTCTTCAGCCTCGACTTGCTCCGTCTCAACTTCAGCAGTTTCAGCAAATTCTTCAGTTGCCAATTCATCTAGAACAGCTTCTTCTTCCTCAATTTGTCCTTGGCTGCTGCTCAAACTCTTTAGTGGTTCAAAAACCGGGCTCAGAGCTGTATTCTCATCCTTTTTGGGCTCAGACAAGAGCAGTGTTTCCGAGTCGCTTTTCTGTTCTTCGGCGTTTTTGTTTGCTAGGGAAGACAGCCTTGTTTCTTCATCTGTTTCTATATTTTTTTGTAAGTCCTTTTCTTCTTTCAATTTTGTCCCTCCCTTATGGGCATAGCTTCTTTAAACCGGCAGGGGGCAAAATATGAAATCTTTGTTATTTGCCAAATTGTTCGGTTTAAATGAAGCTGATATATCCTTCTTTGACCGGTTTATACTCGTCTTTGTAGAGCGAGTCGTAGATACAGGTCAGATCATCTTTCATGACCATGAGTCGACGTCCGTTAGGAATCTCCGGCAAAGTTTTTAACTCTCTGTCAATTTTATAGACTTTATTTAATTTGCCTTGGTGGAAGCCCTCTCCCTTGTAAACAGGCAAGGTGGCGCAATCTCTATATAGATAGGAGAAGGTTTTGCAATATTCTATACCTTCTTCCTCTTTGAAATTGAGGGTGATCATATCGCGGCTGGGGTTGCCCGGTGTGTTCAAAAAGCCTACGCCTGTGTAATCGTCTTTGCTCAAGAAAGGTGCTTCAAAGACTCCGTAAACTCCGCTGTCACTGTTGCCTGAGAAGGAAGCTAAAAGAACACCTTCATGCTCCGGTAAATCCTTCATAATAAAGCCGGTCATAATATCCCTGATGATCAAATCGTAGGGGTTTGTGTCTATGACCACATATTTTTTGCCTAAGCGCTCTTGCCAAGCTTGGTTAAATGGAGCAAAGCCTTGGGCTTTCTGGGCTTGCGGCATCCCTCTGCCTTTCATTCTGGTCAAGAGATAGGTGCGGTCGTTTTTCTCTTCAAAGAAAAAACTGTTACCTTCTGTATTATACCACTCGTTGCCATCATATTTCAAATTCTTGTGCAGCCCGATGCTGTCACCCCTGGTGGTCACTCTATTGATCTGGCAGATAGTTCCATACATGGACACTTTGAGCAGACCGCTGGGAATAAAATATAGACCCGAGAATTTTTCTTTGATTTCTTCAGGAATAACCACTTGCTTTTTATAGATATTGACTCCGCGCTCCAACATGGCAAAGGCAAACATGCGTAAAATAGTTTCGTTTACGTCGATTTTGCAGTCATGAGTTTCGGAAATAGCCAAAACAGCCTGATACTCCGGAATGACTATAAATTGGGTGGTAAATTGGAAGCTGTTGCCACCTTTGAGCAAGGTGCCTTCGCCTAAATCATATTCAGGGTCCTGCACATTGACATTGTCCCAGCCTAGGCCAAAGGAAAGGCTGCGCTGGTCGCCGTCTAAGAAGGTTTTGCCCTGAAATTTTGCCATTTCGTCTAAGGACTCTTGGCTAAAATATGGCTCAGGGTTTAATATCATATTGCCGAATTTACACAAATCGGGCATGGTAGTGGTAAAGCCAGCCGCCCCTTGAATCAGCAAGAGCTCAGCAGGTTTGTTTTTCTCTCGCACCACATTGATATTGCCATCCAGCTGGTCAGATAGCCTGGTATGTTCCATATTCAAAGGTTGCATGATGTGCTGGCGGCAAAAATCAGAGAATTTGCTCCGGCTCACTTCAGCGACAACCAATTCAGCCAAAGTAAAGCCGTCATTACAGTAGACTGCATATTCGCCAGGTTCTGCTTTCAGATAATTGTGGGCAAAATAATCATAAACATCTGCATAATAATCGCTGCCAGCAGTTTCGCTAACAGAAAACCCCTTCCACTGAGTGCCGGGTAAGCCGCTGGTGTGGTTTAAGCAGTGGCGCAGGGTTATGTTTTTGTAGCGTGGGTCGGGCATTGTAAATTTGGGCAGATATTCTACCACCGGTGTATCCAACTCGACTTGGCCCATTTCTACCAGTTTCATCACAGCCAAAGTGCAAAACACCTTAGAAACGGAAGCTACATTGAAGGTGTCCTCTAAAGTCAGTGGCTTTTTTTCTTGGCCGCCGCTCGTGCCCACAGCTCCCGCTGCAATCATTTCACCTTGCACAGATATGGCATAAGAAACGCCTGTGTAGCCCTTGGCTAAATTGTGCTTAAGAATCTCGTTTAGCTTTTTACTCAGTTCGTTCATCTCATCGCTCCTTCATCTTATTTAAATAATTTAGATCATTATTTTGTAACCATGCCTTTGATACAGTTCCCAAACCTGTTCTTCTGTCTCTTCTAAAGTGCCCGTGTTGTCGATTATAAAATCGCTTAACTCCTTTTTGTCTTCAATAGGAATTTGAGCGTTTAATCGCATTTCTGCTTGTTTTAAACTCAAGTTGTCCCGGCTGAGCAGGCGGCTGATCTGAATGTCTTCATCTGCATAGACGAGCCAAATAAGGTCAGCCATGGCTTCCAATTCGGCTTCAAACAAGAGGGGAATGTCCAAAATCAAAGGATGATCGGTTTTGTTTTCCATATATTCTCTGATTCTATCCTGCATGCGCATGACAATTTGTGGATGTAAGAAATTATTCAACTTCTCTCTGGCCGCCTTGTTTTGAAAGATTAAGTCACCTAACTTGCGTCGGTCTAAACCTCCGGCAAGGCCTCGATACTCTTCGCCGAACATGGTGATAATATGTTCTTGCACAGCTTCTTCCTTGTTGGTCAAGTTTCTGGAAATTTCATCGGCGTCGACTATTTCCGCTCCGATTTCCCGCAACATCTCCACTACTGTTGATTTTCCGGTAGCAATGCCGCCGGTCAAGCCGATGATCAGCTTGTTACCAGGACGCTTCCTCATGGGCTGGCAAAAAGGGCAATAATGGCTGGAGCGACCTCCGATTTTCGTCTTGAGAATCTCGTTGCCACAGCGCAAACACATATCACCGTCTCTTTGGTAGATGCGCCATTTATCCTGATAAGAGCCTCTTTGGCGATTGGCATCCAGGTAGTCGCTCATGCTGCTTCCTCGCAGAACAATGGCTTCAGCCAACACTTTTTTTATTGCTGCAACCAGGGTTTCAGCTTGGTTTTTGGTCAGCTTAGATGCTGCCATTTTAGGGTTGATCTTTGACCTGAACAAAACCTCGTCGGCATAAATGTTACCCAAACCGGCAATGACTTTTTGGTCCAACAAAAAGCTTTTGATCGGGCAGGTCTTTCTTCTCTTGGCTTGTGTCCACAAATATTCAGCTGTAAAATCATCGCTTAAAGGCTCCGGCCCCAAATTTAAATAACCTTTATCTTCTATTTTGTCATGATAATAGGTCACTAAACCAAAGCGACGCACGTCGGCATATTCTAAAGAATCACCGTTAGCAAAGCCCAATTTAATATGGGTGTGAGGCACTTCCAAGGCTTGACCATTGGCTTTTTTATAGAAAAGCTGTCCTGTCATGCGTAAATGAATCAGTAGCTTTCCCTCTGGCTCTAAATTTAAAAGCAGGTATTTGCCTCTGCGCTCAGCCTCGACTATTCTTTTATTCAGTAAAGCCTGATCGAACTCAGCACTTGTTAAGGGTCGGATTATTTTTTCATGAAGGACCTCTGTTGAGATTATAGGCTGACTGGGTAAAAATGGTAATAGCGTTCTCAATAGAGTCTCTACTTCTGGCAGTTCCGGCATATCTTCACCTCTCGGATATATTATTTATTACTTTGCTCTTAAGAGGAAAAAATCCTTTTAGTTATTCCTCTAAAAAGATCTTAGAGATGAAAAAGAATTGCTAAAATGAAGGAGATTTCCCATAAAAGAAGAAATGTAAACTGTAAGGCTGAAGAAAGCTTAAGGTGCGTATTTTTAGGAGGGATTAGCTTGTTCCGATTTGGAAGAACAAAAAAGGTAAAGGTACCTTACAAAGATAATTGTCAAGCTTGTCATCTTTTTTCTCTGGAACGCAGAGTTTGCATGGGGCCACATGGCGACAAAAAAGAAGAGGAGCTGACTTTGTGCAGCGAGTACAAACTCGATTTAGAGACCTTCTCTTCCCTGATTCCTAAAAATCTGACGATTACCCGCTGGGCTCGGGTAAAAGGTGGTTATATGTTCTGGGGCGAGCCTAAACCTGAAGTTCCGGATGAAGATACGGAAAGGGAAAGTCAAATTGAGTGATTTGTATCTAGGTTGTCATATCTCTATAGCAAATGGTTTTGAGGCAGCAGCTAAAGATGCTGTTTCCATTGGAGCCAATTCTTTTCAGTTCTTTACTCGTAATCCTAGGGGGGGTTCGGCTAAAGCATTAGATGAGAATGATCTAAAGGCCTATGAAGAAATTGCTCAGGAGCATAATTTTGGGCCTCTTTTGGCTCACGCTCCTTACACCATGAATTTAGCTTCAGCTAAAGAGCGGGTCAGAGAATTTGCTTTAGAAGTTCTTTTAGACGATTATGAAAGGATTAAACGCATTAAAAATGCCCGTTACCTTTTTCATCCTGGTAGCCATGTCGGCCAAGGGGTAGAGCAGGGTATAGAGTATATCGTAACCGCTTTGAACAAGCTCTTAAAAGACGATCAAGGACCCTGGATTATGTTGGAAGGAATGTCTGGTAAAGGCACGGAAATCGGTTATGCTTTCGATGAACTCAGGCAGATCATTCAAGGGGTCAATCATTCTAAGCGTTTAGGTGTTTGCCTCGATACCTGTCACATGCACTCGGCCGGCTATGATATTGTCAACGATTTGCCCGGTGTTTTAAAGGAATTTGATGAAAAAATCGGCTTGGACAAAGTCAGAGGAGTTCATATCAACGATAATATGAATCAATTCAACAGTCGCAAAGACCGCCATGCCAAAATAGGCGAAGGCTCCATAGGCACTGAAGCAATAGTCAAATTCATGCAAACCCCAGAGTTTAAAGGCTTACCCTTTAATTTAGAAACACCAAATGAGCTGGACGGTTTTGCCGCAGAAATAAAACTCTTACGCAGTTTAGTATAAAAGGAATAATTAAATAATTTTGTCTGCTCTAATGAAAAAAGGAAAAGAGTTTAGACGATATTGCTGCAGAAATAAAACTCTTACGCAATTTAGTATAAAATAAGATAAAAAAGCTCTCCGAGAAAAATTTTCGGAGAGCTTTTTTCCTTTAAAGCGACCTTCACTTTAGCTTAATTAATTTTGACTAAATTGACTAGAGCTAGTTTGGGTGTTTTGAAATCTCTGAATTTTTTATTTATCCCTTGCTACTAACCCAAACTTGAAAGCATTACAAACTATTAAATGAAATTTATTTAAGACCTCGTAAGTAGCTAGTCTAACTTGATGCCGTCGGCAACACCGCAGCGTCTGGGGTCAACGGTGGTGGCAAGTTGGCCATTTTCGTCGATGAAACAAGTCTGGAAAGAACCGGTATGAGAATCCCAGGGTTCAGTCACCTTGAAATCAGTGCCCAGCTTTTTTAAATTTTCTATGACTTCTGGCTGGATTCGGTCTTCCATTAAAATTGTTTGGTCTTGCATAAAGCCATACATCCTGGGCATATAGCCGGCTGTAAAGGGATCCATGCCAAAGAAGAGAACATTGGTCAGCATTTGAGCTTGGGAGAAGGAAGGGTTGCCGGGGCTGCCGGTCATCAAAATGGGTTTGCCATCCTTCATGACGATGGTATGTCCCATAATCAAACGAGTCCGTGCTCCTTTGACCAATTTGATCTGCATGCCGGCAAATCCGTTGGTGCCGGCTGAGGAACCGCCCATGGGCACACCGCCTACGACAACGCCTGGAATACCGCTGCCTTGAATGGTGTTCATTATCTGCAACCAGTTGCCATCTTTGTCGACGATGCTGATTTCGCAGCTGCCTGATGATTCCTTTGGTTTAGCGTCTTCAGCATAGGCGCCACTGGCTAAATTGCCTCGGGGGCTGGGTTTCCCTGAAAGCTTCATATGTTCGGTTAAATCGATTTTAGTCTTACTGCTTTCAATCAAGCGAGCCAAATAAGCGTGATAATCCTTATCCCTAAAGAGGTCGTAATCAGGGTTGGCTATAACAGTGTCTTGCATATAACCCGTATGGAAATTTGCGATTCTCAAGGCATGGGCCAGGTAATAGAGATGTTCAGCTGAATAAGGCTCATATTGGTTGATCTTCAATTGTTCTAAAATACCTAAAGTCAAGGCTTGGTGCTGACCTTGTTGTTGGGGCAGAGCCAAGCAGTAGACTTCATAGCCGTTGACTTCAAAACGATAAGGCTCGACCCAGCGTGGCGGGTTTTCATTCATATGCTCTAGAGTAATTTTCCAACCCATTTCATTGGCTTTGGCCACATATTCCTTGGCCCAATCACCTGAAATCATATAATCGGGGCCTTCTTTAGCGACTCCTCGCATGGTATCGCCTAAACCGGGCTTTTTGAAACGCTGACCAATTTTGACTAAACGTCCATCCGGTTTAAAATACTTTCTGGTTTCCGGGTAATAGGTGAAGAGAGCATGCATATCCATGGTAGCTTCTCTTTCATATTCTGAAACATGGTTGCCCTCATCGGCCCAATATATTGCTTCTTCTGCTAACTCTTCCCAGCTCATACTGCCAAATTTGTCGTGTAAGGCTTTGATTCCCGGGGCAAATCCTGGTATGGAAGAAGCCATGGGGGTGGAAGCCCAACCGGCAGAAGCTGATCTGGGTGGCATCGGGCGGTGCATAGGCAAACCGCTGGGGTAGGTGGATGTGCTGTCCAGCTGATAGATTTTACCTGTCTTGGCTTCGTAGTATAAAGCCGTTACGGTGCCAGCGTGGTTGGTCATGTAGGGTTCAATGACTCCTTGCAGCAAGCAGCCGGCAATACCGGCGTCCACTGCGTTGCCACCCTTTTCTAAAATCTGTAAAAGGCTGTAGGTCACAACTGCGTTGTCGCTGCTGACTGCAGCCTTTAAACCACTGACTGTCTTCTTCGATTCAGAGCCGGGCAACCAGCGAGCTTCAGATAAATTGATGTCTCTGGGGTTCATCTCATCACCTCATAATTATTTTTCTCACTATTAAATTCGTAACAATCGCCGGAAAAACCTTTGCAAAATCGAAGATCTAATAAAAAACCTGGCTTCTGGGCACTCTTTACTTGTTTAAACTTTTAAGAATATGATACAATAAGTTCATTATCAAACCAAAGGAGATACATCATGAGTTTTGATTTACCCAAGACGGATAATTTAAATAAAGAAGAAAGATACCAGCTGATTTTAGAGCAAATAAAGGCCTTAACTGCAGGGGAAGACAATCTTTTAGCCAATTTGGCTAATGCTTCCGCCCTTCTTTTCAATCTGCTGCCCGATTTAAATTGGGCCGGTTTCTATCTCCTCTACGCCGAAGAGCTTATTTTAGGGCCTTTCCAAGGCTTGCCTGCCTGTATTCGCATACCCGTTGGCAAAGGTGTTTGTGGCACAGCTGTCAAAGAAAATCGTACTATCAGGGTGGAAAATGTCCATGAGTTTCCCGGTCATATAGCCTGTGATGCTGCTTCCAACTCCGAGATCGTCTTACCCTTAAGAGTCAAGGGAGAGGTCGTGGCAGTTTTAGATTTAGACAGCCCTAAATTAAGTCGTTTCGATGAAATTGACCAAAAATATTTAGAGCTTTTCGTCCAGCATTTAGAAAATTCAGCTGAATTCATCATAGAATATAAACCCTTTGCTTAAGAAAGAGGGAAAAATATGCATATCATAGTCTGTATCAAGCAAGTTCCAGACTCAAGTGAGGTTCAAACAGATCCAAAGACTGGAAATTTAATCAGGGATTCAGCTAAGACAAAGATGAACCCCTATGATCTCTACCCCTTAGAAGAAGCTTTAAAGTTAAAGGAGAGTAGAGGTGCCACTGTTTCGGTGATCAGCATGGGGCCTCTGCAAGCCCTCAGCACTTTACAAGAAGCCTATGCCCTCGGAGCAGATCGTGCTTTTTTGCTCAGCGATCGAGCTTTTGCCGGAGCCGATGTTCTGGCTACCTCTTATACTTTGGCCTTAGGCATAGAGTCTTTGGCTCCTTATGACTTGATCCTCTGTGGCAAGCAGACTACCGATGGGGATACAGCTCAGGTAGGTGCTTCCATTGCTCAATGGTTGAATTTGCCTTCGGTTTGCTATGTGAATAGGCTAGAAGTTATGTCAGATGGTTTTTTAGTCGAAGCAGATTATGACCAGTTTGTTCAAGAAGTCAAGCTGAAAGCTCCGGCTCTTCTGACCATCGATAAAGAGGCTAACACCCCGCGCTTGCCTTCATATCTTTTGAAAAAGAAGAATGCAGATAAGAAAATTGAAATCTTGACTTTAGATGATTTGCTCAAGATTAAAACCAATAGGCTAAAAGATGAGCAGAATTATTTTGGCAGCACCGGCTCAGCCACCCAGGTGGAAAGAATGTTCCAGCCGGTTGAAGAAAAGGCAAATTTAGTCTTTAAAGATCAGGGCAAGGAGCTGGCCAAGGTCGCCTTTCAGGCTCTTAGAGATAGAAACTTACTTTAAGAAGGCATTCATAAGGAGTTTGTTTATGGCTTATATAGAAGTGAGAAAAACGGTTTTAACCGAGGAGAAAAAGAAAGAATACCAGAATGCTTGCCCCTTTGCAGCCATAAAAATGGATGAACAGGGGGCTTTATATATAGATGACAACTGTCGCCTCTGTAAACTCTGCCTTAAATTCGGCCCAGAAACCTTTTTCCTGGTCGAACAAGGGGCAGAGCTTGGGGCCAGTTTAGATATTAAAGATCTAAAAACAGAAAAAGGCGATGGTATTCTGGTCTTTATAGAATTGGAAGACAAGAAGATTCACCCTGTTGGCCTCCAGCTTTTGAGCAAAGCTCAGGAGCTCATTGAGGTCAGAAAACAGGAGATCCATGCCATAATATTGGGTTCGGAATTGGAAGATTATTTAGCTCAGATCAACTCTTACCCGGCGGAAAAAATCGTATATTATTCCCATCCAGATCTAAAGGTTTTTAATTTAGAAGCTTATACAGAAATCATCTGCTCCTATGTAAATGAATTTAGACCAGCAGTTCTACTATTTGGTGCCACTCCTCTAGGTAGGCACCTGGCCCCTGCAGTGGCCACTCGTTTGAAAACAGGATTGACTGCCGACTGCACTGCATTAGATTTAAACCCAGAAAATGAACTAATCCAAACAAGACCTGCCTTCGGTGGCAACATTATGGCTGAGATTAAAACACCCGTAGCCAGGCCTCAAATCGCTACAGTTAGGCCAAACATCTTCAAAGCTCAAAATATTGAGACCTCTCAGTCCGAACAAGAAAATTCAAACAAACCTCCTAGTCTAGAAGCGAAAAATTTAAATTTAGCCGATTTTGTAAAAATAGACTTCGAAGTCTATGGGGAAAACAAGCATATTTTGACTGAAAAGGGCAAATCTGACCAGCTAGACCTGACCCAAGCCGATAAAATCGTAGCTCTTGGTCGAGGCATAAAAAAGCAAGAAGACCTTAAAATAGCAGAAAAACTAGCTCAATTGTTAGGAGCCCAGCTGGCTTTTTCCAGACCTTTAGTCGAAGCTGGCTGGGGCAGTTCCATTAGACAGGTCGGTCTATCAGGGCGCAGTGTGGCGCCTAAATTGCTCATAACTTTAGGTGTTTCGGGCTCGGTGCAATTTTTGGCCGGGATCAAAAATGCTGAATTTGTCATATCTGTCAACCTAGATGAAAAGGCAGATATTATGAAAAGAGCAGATCTTGCTTTGGTCGGTGACTTATATGAAGTACTGCCTGAGCTGATAGAACAGCTGGTTCAAAAGAAATCGGAGGTAGGAAACGATGCCTGAATTTAATCAAATCTCTGAAGCTAGCCTGGCTTATTTTAAAAGTATTTTAGGAGAGGAAAGAGTTTTAGTTGGTGAACAAATATCTCCAGATTTTGGTCGCGATGAACTTACCTTTAAACCGGTCATGCCTGAGGCTGTTTTACAAGTTGAAACCGAAGAGGAAATTAGAAAGATTGTACTTGAAGCCAATGCTCAATTGTATCCCCTAACAGTCAGAGGCCAAGGAACCGGACTGGTCGGGGGAGCTGTGCCCATCAGAGGTGGCATTCTTTTAGACATGTCCAAGATGGATTCCATCCTCTTTTTAGATGAAGACAATCTGACTCTAAGCGTTGAGCCTGGTGTGCTCTTGCAGGATGTTACAGCTTATGTGGAAGCCAGAGGCTATTTCTATCCTCCGGATCCGGGAGAGAAGACGGCCAGTATAGGTGGAAATATTGCTACTAACGCCGGAGGCATGAGAGCAGTAAAGTACGGAGTGACCAGAGATTATATTAGAGGCTTGAGGGCAATCACTCCCACAGGTCAACCCTTGCAAGTGGGAGGCAATATAGTCAAGAATTCTTCCGGCTATGCTCTTAAAGATTTGCTCATCGGTTCTGAAGGCACTTTGGCCATCATCACTCAAGCAACTCTGAGGCTTTTGCCGCTTCCCAAGGAGAGCATATCCATGCTGGCACCTTTTTCCTCTTTGAATCAGGCCATGGATTGTGTGGCCACGATTTTAAAAAGCGGCAGCCAGCCTGTTGCCTTAGAATTCTTGGAAAGGCAAACAATCTTAGATACAGAGAATTTCTTAGGCAAAAAATTTCCTCATTCAACCAGCCCTGCCTATCTGCTCTTGAGCTTCGATGGTAATTCTAAAGAGCATGTGGATCAGGAATTTGCGCAGGCAGCTGAGATTTGCCTCAGTCAAGGAGCTTTAGATGCATTCATCATCGACACGGAAGAACGCAAATCCACTGTTTGGGACGCCAGAGGAGCCTTCTTAGAAGCCATAAAAGCTTCAACCGATGAATTGGATGAATGTGATGTGGTGGTGCCCAGGCCTCAGATAGCCGAGTTCATGGCTTTCGCCCATTCCCTGGAGGAAAAATACCAGATGCCGATTCGTGGCTTTGGTCATGCCGGAGACGGTAATCTACATGTCTATGTCTTGCGTGATGGCATCGATGAAAAAACCTGGCAGAGCAAAAGAAAGAATATTATGGAAGAACTCTACCAGAAGGCTTTTGAATTCAAGGGACAGGTTTCCGGCGAGCATGGCATCGGTTTTGAAAAAAAGGAATATTTACCTCTTTTGGCAGGTCCTGAAGCCGTAGAGCTGATGCGAGGAATCAAGGCTGTTTTTGATCCCAATGGTATTCTCAATCCGGGGAAGATTTTCTGATCGATTGATTTGAGAATAATAACAGCCTGGTTAGAAAAATATTTACCTTTTTTAATAGATCTTTAGGTCATGTTGCAAAGTCCTTAGGTTATATGAGCTAAGGTGGGCGACAAAGTAGTTCTTAATATAATTGGAAGCATGGCTCTAAAAAGGATTTAAATCAGTTGATAAAACAAATTTGGCTAAGTCTGTTCCTAACAGTAGTAGTAAAGTAGGAATTCTTATTTTAAGGCTTTTTAGAAATTGCTTGCAAAACAGCCTGTTTAACAGATTCTTTATATGACTGACTTAGATTACCGCAGTGGCCTATAAAAACCAGATAGCAGAAAAAACGAAACTTTAAATTTTAGCATTCAAATAAAAGATTTTCAAAATAGATGAGTGAAAAAATGAATTAAAATTATCAAAAGGAGGGGGATAGCTTTGAGTCGTGGTGGTTATATGATGTTGTTGGCCTGCTTGATTCTGGTCTTTTATGCTGGTTATGTCTTTTTCAGTGGAGGAGACAAGGTAATTGCTGGTTCTTATTTGGCGGTAGGACTACTTTTTGGTTTAATGCTGTTAGTTCCGAGAAGGAAAAACTAGGGTTTTGGAAGAAATATATAGACACTACTCAAAATAGCCTTAAAGGAGGCGGAAAAGGTGCTTTTTAAAAACATAACCTACTTAAACGAAGAGTATGAAGTCATAACTGATACTTATATTTTAGTAGAAGATAAGCACATCACCTATGTGGGTGCCGAACGACCATTCGATTACGAAGGTCCGACCTATGATGGTCGAGGAAAATTGCTCATTCCAGGTTTTGTTAACAGTCATAGTCACACCCCCATGACTCTGATCCGCGGCTACGGTGAAAACCTAGCTTTGGCTCAGTGGCTCAACGATTGTATTTTTCCCTTTGAGGCGCGCATGCAACCGGATGATATATATTATGGTACCCTTCTAGGGATAGCCGAGATGGCTCGATACGGCATCGTTTCGACCACCGATATGTATTACAATATACCTAAAATGACTTCGGCCTTTACCACCGCCGGTATGAAGGCGAATTTATCCCACACTATAGTGGGTACCTACGGAGGCGATTTTACTCGCAGCCCGGTCTATATTGACAGTAAAAGGGGCTTCCTTAACTATAATGAAGCTCACGACTTGGTCAAAATAGATATTGCCATTCACGCCGAATACACTACCGACGAAAAAGTAGTCTGGGGAGCAGCTAATTTAGCCAAAGAACTTAAAACGGGTCTGCATTTTCACCTTTCCGAAACTCAAGGGGAGGTTGAAGAATGTAAAGCTCGCCACAAAGGCCTGACCCCTGTAGAATACTTTGCTCGTCAGGGTGTCTTCGATGTGCCTGCCAATGCAGCCCATGGAGTCTGGTTGGAAGAAGACGATTATGCAATTTTAAAAGAGCATGATGTGACCATTGCCACTTGTCCTAAGAGCAATTTAAAACTGGCCAGCGGTTTGCTCAATTACCAGAAGCTTAAAGAACACGAGATCAGAGTCGCTTTAGGCACCGACAGCGTGGCCAGCAACAACAATTTAAATTTCCCCGAGGAAATGCGAGTCTTTTCTTTATTACAAAAGTATAATAGCAAGGACCCAACAGCCGCCTCGCCTAAAGAAGTCATGGCTTTAGCTTCCCGCAATGGTTTTATTGCCCAAAGAAGAAAAGACAGTGGCGTCATCGCCCCTGGTTTTAAGGCCGACTTAGCTGTTTTCGATATTAGCGGCACAAATTTCCAACCTCAAGATGAAATCCTCAACCATTTGGTCTACTCGGCCAGTGGCAGCGACAACCTCTTGACCATGGTAGACGGCCAAATCATCTACAACCAAGGGGAGTTTCCCACCATCGATTTGGAACAGGTGATTTTTGAAGTCAATGCCGCCAAAAAGCGAATTTTAGGTGAGCTGAAAGGCCCGGGCAATTAAGATGCCTTGCTTTATTATTGGTGAGGTGTGTTTTTCTCTATTCAAGTTTAGGCAAAGTTTAAAAGGTTTCAACGTTCTAAAATTTGTTCTCAAGAGTTGAGCATGTTTACTCTGCCAGGGCAATTGCAGAACTAAAAAATAGGAGGGATATATTTGAAAGCTCAGATTCAACAAGTTCTCAAATATCTGCAGGACAAAGGTGCTTCTTATGGGGATATCAGGGTAAATGAAATTCTCCAAGAAAACATCGCCACCGAGAATCTTAAAGTGCAGACATTGGGTACCTCAACATCCTATGGTTACGGGGTCCGTGTTTTTTTAGACGGATCCATGGGTTTTGCCGCTTCTCAAGATTTTGATCAGATGCAAGCAACAGCCGACCGTGCCTTAGCCATTGCCAGAGCCAGCCGTTTGGTTCAAAAGCAGCCTTTGGTCTTGGCAGAAAAGCCCGTCATCAACGACCATTACAAGACGCCCATCGAAGAGGATCCTTTCAAAATTTCCAAAAAAGAAAAAATTGACCTGCTCCTAGCAGCAGAAGAGGCGATGCGTCAAGCTGCCCCGGCAATTTTCCGCACCAAAGCTAATTTAGGCTTTAGAAAAGAAGAAAAAACTTTTGCCGACACTGAAGGCTCTTATATCAGACAAACCCTCTACGAAGCAGGGGGCGGAATCGAAGCTGTGGCAGTCACCAAAGGTGAAATGCAGCTGCGCAGCTACCCCAACTCTGCCAGAGGCAATTATGCCACTGCCGGTTATGAATACATCCGCTCTTTAGACTTTGTCAAACACGCACCTCGAGTAGCCGAAGAAGCCATGGCCTTGATCGAGGCCGAAGAATGTCCTTCCGGTTATTTCGACCTTATTTTAGATCCGACCCAATTGACCCTGCAAATTCACGAAAGTATTGGCCATCCCATCGAGTTAGACCGTATTTTAGGTTATGAAGCAGGTTATGCCGGCACATCCTTTGTCAACACGGAAATGCTGGGCAACTATGCTTATGGTTCCGAACATGTCACGGTCGTGGCAGACGCTACCTGTCCTTTAGGCCTTGGCACCTATGGCTACGACGATGATGGTGTTCCCGCCGAGAGAATTCCTATTATCACCAAAGGAATCATCGAAAATGTTTTGACCAGTCGCGATACGGCAGCCGCAGCAGGCTTACTGCCCAACGGAACAGCCAGAGCCGACGGTTGGGGCAGAATACCCATTGTGCGCATGACCAATATCAGCTTGATGCCAGGTGATTATGAGCTGGACGACCTGATCGCAGGTGTAGAAGACGGCCTATACTTAGATGTCAACCGAAGCTGGTCCATCGACGATAAACGGGTCAACTTCCAATTTGCCACAGAAATCGCTTATGAAATCAAAAATGGTAAGCGCACCGGTAAAATCTATAAAAACCCCATCTACACAGGTATCACACCTGAGTTTTGGAATAGCTGTGACGGTGTAGCCAACGAAAAATATTGGAAACTCTATGGAACTCCCAATTGCGGCAAAGGCGAGCCCGGGCAAGTGGCTCATGTCGGCCACGGTTCATCCCCGGCACGATTTAGAAAAGTGAAAGTTGGTGTGGCAGATGTTTAAAAAAGAAACATTGTATGAAATGATAGATTGGGCTATTCAAGCAGCAGATAACCGCCCCATTCACGTAATAGTAAGAAGTCAAGCCGAAGGTCTGACTCGTTTTGCCAATTCAGAAATCCACCAAAATGTTTTTGAAGACAGAACCGACGTCCAGATTGTTCTGCTCGACGAGAAAAAACGCAGCACAGTCTCCACCAATAAAATCACCCAAGAAGGCATCGAGCAGGCGGTTAAAGAAGCTATAGAAAATTTAAGCTTCCTGCCCGAAGGAGATGCTCCTCCGGCCTTGGTCGATTCACCCGACTTGATGGAAATGGATCGCTTCGAGCCCACTTTAGAAGAAGCCTTCGACGAAGAAAAGAGAGCAGTGCTCTTAGGCCAAGAATTGGATAAAATCATCTTGCCTTATAAAGCCTTTGGCCAGATTTCCTACAAAGAAAACTCAATGGTCATCGGAAATTCCACCGGTATTCGTCGCTTCTTCAGAGGCAACTCGGTCAATCTGTCCGTCTTGATCTCTCATGACGACGGTGCTTCCGGCTTTGCTTCAGGGGTTGCCAATGCTCCTGCCGAGCTGGACATAGCTCAAGTCTTTACCAAAGCTTACGACAAGGCTAAGATGAACCATAACCCCGAAACCATTCATATTGGTGCTTATACCGTAGTCTTAGAACCTCAAGCTGTCTTCAACCTGATGATGTATACAACTTTGCTGGGCTTTTCCGCCAAGAATTTACAACAGAAGATGAGTTTCTTGACCGATCGCTTAGGCGAAAAAGTCTTCGATGAAAAAATAACCATCAAAGACGATTGGCAGAGCGAAGCGGCTCCCGGAATGCCCTTCGATATGGAAGGCACTCCCAGAACCCAGCTCACCTTAATCGAAAATGGTGTGGCCAAAGAAGTAGCCTACGACAGCGAAAGTGCTGCCAAAGAAGGCAAAAAGAGCACCGGTCACTCGGCCGGAATGGGTTTCTTCGGCGGTGCCATACCCACCAACTTGGTCATGAAAACCGGCGAAAAGACCTTGGAACAGATCATCGCCGAGACAGAAAATGGCCTCTTAGTCACCCGTTTCCACTATATGAACCCAGTCAACCCCAGACAGGTTTTGCTCACCGGCTTAACCCGTGACGGTTTCTATAAAATCGAAAATGGTAAAATCACCGGGGCGGTAGCCAATATGCGCATGACTGAAAGCATGTTGAAAGCCTTCAATCAAGTTGCCGAAATCAGCAGCGATACCGAACGTATTTCCGCCTTTTTCGCCAATGTGCAAATACCTGCCATGAAGATTGAGAACTTCCATTTCACCGGCCAAACTTCTATAAGAGAACCGGGCCAAACCTAAAGACAAAAATATTTTTAAAGGAGCGATGCCCATGTCCCACTCAAATGAAGGAAAGGAAGCTACAAAGCTTACAAGCTTTGTCTCCAGCAACTTCATTCGTGATATCATGCTGGAAGACATCAAGAACAACAAAAACGGCGGAAAAATTCACACCCGCTTTCCTCCGGAGCCTAACGGCTATTTGCACATCGGTCACCTCATGGCTTTAGTCGCCGATTTCGGCTTGGCTGAAGAATTCGGTGGTCTGTGTAATTTGCGGTTTGACGACACAAATCCCGAAGCGGAAGAACAGGAGTATGTAGATAAAATAATCGAAGACATCCACTGGATGGGCTACGACTACGAGGATCGCCTCTATTTCGCTTCCGATTATTTCCAACAACTCTATGAATTTGCCGAACAGCTCATCTTAGATGGCAAGGCTTTTGTTTGTGACCTGACCTTCGACGAAATGCGAGAATACAGGGGCACGCTCACCGAACCCGGCAAGGAATCACCTTATCGCAATCGCAGCAAAGAGGAGAGTCTCGATTTGTTCAGGCGGATGCGCTTAGGTGAATTCCCTGAAGGAACTCACACACTTAGAGCCATCATCGATATGAAATCAGGCAACCTCAATATGAGAGATCCGGTCATCTATCGGATCAAATATGCACCTCATCATCGAACCGGCACAGACTGGCCAATTTACCCCATGTACGATTATCAGCACCCCCTCTCAGATGCTATTGAAGGAATCACCCATTCCATGTGTTCATTGGAATATGCCGACCACAACGAGCTCTATCAGTGGTTTATCAACAATGTCAAATGGCAAAAACACCCGGATGATCCGATTCCAATTCAATATGAATGGTCCCGCCTCAATGTGACCGGAACCGTCATGAGCAAAAGAAGATTGCGTCGTTTAGTCGAAGAAGGCTATGTGGACAGCTGGGATGACCCCCGCATGCCCACCATGTGTGGTCTAAGGCGCCGCGGTTATACACCGGCTTCCCTCAAGGATTTCATCGGCCGGGTAGGCATTTCTCGCTCGCCCAAGATAGTCGATGCAGCTTTGTTGGAACATTGCATCCGAGAAGAATTAAACTCCACGGCTCACCGAACCATGGCAGTTTTACGTCCTCTAAAGATCACTTTGACCAATTATCCTGAGGGTCAAACAGAGTATTTGGAAATAGAAAACAATCCTGAAGACCCCTGTGCCGGCGATCGCTCGGTACCCTTTAGCCGCGAACTCTATATTGAACAGGAGGACTTTATGGAAAATCCTCCTCGCAAGTTCTTTAGATTGCGTCCGGGTGGAGAAATCCGCTTGAAAGGCGCTTACATCATTCGCTGCGACGAGGTTGTCAAAGACGAAGAAGGCAATGTTGTTGAGCTTTTGTGCTCCTACGATCCGGAAACAAAAAGCGGCTCGCCCCAGGCAGGCCGTCGAGTCAGAGGCACTTCCCACTGGGTTTCAGCCCAGCACGCAGCAACTGCTACGGTCAAGCTCTACGATCACCTGTTTACCAAAGACAACCCTGAAGACGCGGAAGAAGGGAAGGACTTTACCGATTATGTCAACCCAGAATCTTTGGAAGTCTTGGAAAACTGCAAAATTGAGCCTCGTTTAGCCGAAGCCCAGCCGGGAGAGAGATTCCAATTTTTACGACAAGGTTATTTTTATGTAGACCATGTGGATTTCGCCGAGGGTAAATTGGTTTTCAATCGCACCGTCGGTTTGAGAGATACTTGGGCCCGCATGAATAGGTAACACCAGCCAAATACAAAAAATGCAAGTACCCTTGTATTTTTTCGGCTGTTGATATAGAATGAATGTACAATTAAGAAGGAGGGTATTTCTTATGCGCAAAAAAATCTTGGCTGCATTGCTGGTTATGATCATGGTTTTAATGGCCGGCTGCACACCTAAGCAGCCCGAAGAACCTACTCCACCGGAAGGTGATCCTGTAACCATCAACGTATGGCACTACTTCAGTGGTGAGCAAGAGAAAGCTCTGGAGGCAATCGTAGCAGAGTTTAACGAAACCGTTGGAGCCGAAAAACAGATTACCGTAGTTGCCGAAAACCAAGGCTATGTTGCTGATTTAGAGAAAAAAATCCAGGCAGCTGCCGATGCTGGTATCGACCAATTACCGGAGATCATCCATGGTTACCCAGATATCAATGCCACTCTACATGCCAAAGGTTTTATAGCAGACATGGGTAGCTATATTGACCCCGCAGAGCTGGAAGACTATTTCGAAGGATTCATTAAAGAAGGTTCCCAATTTGAAGGCGGAGATTTCAGGCTGATGCCCATCGCCAAATCAACAGAATTATTATTCATGAACAAAACTCTCTGGGACAATGTTAAAGAAGAAATCGGCGCAACCGACGAAGACTTAGAGTCTTTCGAAGGCATCGCTAAAGTTGGTAAAGCTTATAACGAGCTGACCGGCAAATACTTCTTTGGTATCGACTCTTTGGCTAACTTCTTCTACTTGGGTGGCTTCCAACAAGGCCACGAATTTGTCACACCAGGCGAATTCACCTCCAACGAAGATGTTCAGCGCAGAATCTATGACTTCTTAGCCACCGGTATTGAAGAAAACTGGTTGGTCATCAAAGACGCAAACAAAAAATACAACTCTGACTTCATCAACGACGGAACTGCTGTAGCCTATGTAGGCTCCAACTCCGGTGCAACCTTTGTCTTCCCCGTAACTGAAGTAGGACAGGAAGAAGAAGACGAAATGGCTTGCTTGCCCTACCCCGTATTCGAGGGTGGCAACAAAGCTGTTATCCAGCAAGGTGCAGGTATGTCGATCATCGCAAAAGGTGAAGATATAGAAAAAGCCGCCGCCGAATTCTTGGTATTCTTGACCAGCAGCGAAAACACAGCCACCTTCTCGATGGCTTCCGGTTATATGCCTGTTCGCAAGAGCGCTCAAGAAAACGAAGTATTTAAAGCTTTCTTAGAAGGCTTTGACGCTGACGGCAACCCCTTGGATGCAAAGAATGCCAAAACAGCTTTGGCCATCAACGCAGCCTTGGCACAATTCGAAGTATACGATCTCTACTACACACCAGCCTTTAACAACTCCAATGTTATTCGCCGTAACGTAGACGACGAAATGGGTAAGATCTTATCAACCCTCCATCCGAACTTCGAATCTTTCTTTGAGAGCCTCGAAGCTGAAGCTCAAAAAACCTTGAGCGGAAGATAAAAAACTGAATAAAATCTAATCCTTTCGGTTTGAGCCCCTCTTTTGAAGAATTTTTACTTCTCTCAAAAGAGGGGCTCTTTTTTATCTTTTTCATCACCTTTTGAGAATGATTGGCTTTTACAGAAGGAATTCGGACTACAAAAGAATAATAATATAGTAGTTAATATGATGATTAAGGAGCCGATAGCTGTGCGAATTCGCTTAGAAGATGTGACTGTAAAATTTAAAGACCGCAGAAACCCCAAGAACGAAGTCATCGCGGTCAATCATGTCAATTTGGAAGTACCTGAAAGCAAACTGATTTGCCTTTTAGGGCCCTCGGGCTGTGGTAAATCGACAGCTCTTTATGCTATATCTGGTTTGCAAGAATTGACCGGAGGAAAAATCTACTTTGGCGACAGAGATGTGACTAAATTGGACACTCAAGAGCGCAAGATAGGTTTGGTCTTCCAAAATTACTCTCTTTATCCTCATATGACAGTATCTCAAAATATTGCTTTTCCTTTGAAAAATGCTAAGTGGAAAAGAAAAGATATTGAAGACCGAATTCAGGAAGTAGCCCGAATCGTCCAGATCAGTGAGCTTTTGGAGCGCAAGCCGGCTCAGCTTTCCGGAGGTCAGCAGCAAAGGGTAGCCATCGCCAGAGCCTTGGCTAAAAACCCGGAAATATTGCTTTTAGACGAGCCTCTATCCAACTTAGATGCTAAGCTGAGACGGAGCACTCGGGAAGAAATCAGGCGGATTCAAAAAACCACCGGAATTACCACCATCTTTGTCACCCACGATCAAGAAGAAGCCATGACCATCAGCGATGAAATTGTCATCATGGAAGATGGTCGCTTTGTGCAACAGGGTTTGCCCCAAGAGGTCTATGAGCAACCGGCCAATCTTTTCGTCGCCGGCTTTATCGGCTCTCCTACCATGAATTTCTTTGACGGCCGCTTTGAAGATGGAGCTGTCATGGTCGGAAATTACCGAGTGGCCGCCCATTCCGGGGCTAGCGGAGCAGTTACGGTGGGGGTCAGGCCCGAATCAGTGCGCCTCAAAGAAGATGGCTTGAGAGTCAAAGTAGAAATAGTAGAACTGCTGGGCAGAGAACGAGTCTGTCGCTTGCGCACCGAAACAGGAGAACTATTGACCATGATTACAGATATCGATACCCTGGTGGAAGAGGATACCCAGATCAGCGTGGGCTTTTCACCCGGTAAGGTCTATTTGTTCGAAGCTGAGAGCGGCGAAGCTTTAGCGAGGATATAATCATGAATGACAACAGTTTTAAAAAGGCTATACCTTATCTGATACCGGCGATCATAGTCTTGACGGTTTTTACATTTTACCCTCTCTTCAACGCCTTTGTGCAGAGCTTTAATCGCCTGCCCAACCCAGATAATTACGAACTTTCTCTAAAAACCTACCAATGGCTCTTTAAAGACACTACATTTTTAACGGCAGTTAAAAACACCCTGGTCTATTCCTTGGTGACGGTGCCTATTTCAATTGCCATATCACTGATGATTGCGGCCCTTCTGACCAGCATCAACAGATTGCGTGTGTTTTTTCAGACAGTTTACTTTTTGCCTTATGTGACATCGGCTGTAGCTGTCGCCTTTACTTGGGGTTATTTGTTTAATGCAGACTATGGTTTGATCAACCAGATCATGCACAATGTTTTCAATTTACCCAAGATACCCTGGTTGCGCAGCCCCGATTATGCCATGTCGGCTGTCATGATCTTTGGAATTTGGCGGTCTTTAGCCTTCAATGTGCTGATCTTGACTACAGGCATGCTCTCCATCGACCCTCAGTATTACAAAGCAGCCAGAGTCGACGGAGCAAATAATGCCACCACATTTTTCAAAATAACCTTACCCTTATTGGCCCCTGTCGTCTCCTATGTATTTACGATTGGATTGATCAACGCTTTCAAAGTCTTTACCGAGGTCTACGCCTTGATTGGAAGCTCGGCCAGGGTTTACAAGGCCAACACCATGGTCTTCTACATTTTTGACCAACTCTGGGTCTATAAAGATTATTCCCTGGCTTCGGCAGCTGCCATAATCTTACTACTGATTATTTTGGTTTTAACCGCGTTTTCCCGCTGGCTCTCAGCTAAAACCGATTATATGAATTAGGGGAGGGTAGAAAAATGGAATTAAGACCACAAAAAGTTGCTTTAAAAACAATTTCTTATCTGATTTTATTCTTTTTTGCCCTAGTTACCCTTTTCCCCTTTTACTGGATGATCATCACCGCTTTGAAAGATTCTAACTCAGCCTTGCGCTGGCCACCTGAGCTCTGGCCTAAGACTTTCCACTGGGAGAACTTTGATCGTTTGCTTAAAGCAGCCCCCTTTGGTCGCTACTTTATGAACTCGGTCATAGTGGTTATCCTCGACTTGAGCATCAGCATGATCGTCATGAGCTTTGCAGCTTTCGGTTTTGCTCATTATAATTTTAGGGGTAAAGAAATACTCTTCATGCTCTTTTTAGCTACCATGATGATACCCGGCGAGGCTTTGATCATTACCAACTTTAGAACGGTAGCCAAGCTAGGCTGGTTTGACACTTACCATGTGCTCTTTGTGCCTTATATAGCCAGTGTCTTCTATATCTATCTTTTGCGCCAGGCCTTTGAAAGTGTGCCTAAACAGCTCTATCTGGCGGCCAAAGTAGATGGTTGTAGCGACTTTAAATACTTTTTGAAGGTGCTGCTGCCCATTGCCAGGCCTATGCTGATCACCATTGTAATCTTAAAAGTCATCGCCTCTTGGAATTCATTTATGTGGCCCCTCTTGGTCACCAACAGTTCAAGAATGCGAGTTATTTCCTACGGTTTAGTTGCCTTCCAATCGGAAGCCGGTAACGACTTCCCCCTGATGATGGCCGCTTCCATATTCACCGTAGGACCCATGATTATTCTCTATTTGATCGCTCGTAAAAAGATCATCGATGGTATCGCCAAAGGTGGTATCAAGGGCTAAAAGAGGTAGAAGTAGCATTAGCAAATTTGAGCTGATAATCATTCTTCTATTTGATTGCTCGTAAAAAGATCATCGACGGCATCGTTAAAGGCGGTAGCAAGAGCTAAAAGAGGTAGAAGTAGCATTAGCAAATTTGAGCTGATAATCATTCTTCTATTTGATTGTTCGTAAAAAGATCATCGATGGTATCGCCAAAGGCGGTATCAAGGGCTAAAAGAGGGAAGATGAAAAATATAGATAATGGAGCAGAAAATGGAACACCAAAAGATAATCAAAGAAATCTGGAAAAAAATTGAAGGCTACGAGCGTATCATGATTCATCATCATATCATGAAGGATTATGACGCTTTGGGCAGCAGTTTCGCCTTAAAAGAGCTGATACTTTCGGTTTGGCCCGAAAAAAAGGTGCATGTGATTGGCGAGACCGACCCCTGCTTGGATTTGGTGCCTCCTTGTGAGGAACCGCCGGCTGAAACCTGGGATGGAGCTCTAGTAGTAGTTTGCGATTGCAGTAACATTGAGCGCATCGATGGCGAGCACTGGCACAGGGGAGACTTCATCATTAAAATAGATCATCACGAAGATTTTTTACCCTTTGGTGATATTTCCTGGGTTGATACAAATTATGTAGCCACAGCCGAGATGATTATCGATATGTATACAGTCGGTAAAGAGCTTTGGCCCTTTGAGCTGAATCAGCAGGCCAAAACATATTTGTATTATGGGATCATGACCGATACAAATCGCTATTACTTTGTGCATGCCCACCAAGCCAAAAACGCCTTTAAAAGAGCCGTGATTTTGATGGAAAACGGCGATATTTCACCCTTTGATTTGTCTAATGCTGTTTATTGTTATACAGAAAACGAAGTGCGCCTAGATGGATATTTGAAACTCAACTATCAGCGCCCCATAGAAGCCATGGCTTTTGCTAAAATAGATACGGAAGTTTTAGCCCAAAACAATTGGAAGTTCAGCGAAATCAGGGGTAAGGTCAACACCATGATGGGCATCAAAGGTGTAAGAGTTTGGGCCTTGTTCACCGAAAACCCTGATGACAAGGTAATTCACTGTGAATTGCGTTCTTCCGGGCCGACAATCAACCGCATCGCCTTAAAATACGGAGGCGGTGGTCATCGTTTAGCCAGCGGTTGCAAGCTCAACGACTGGGAAACTGTTGGGCTGCTCATCGAAGATTTAAAAGAGGCAGCAGTTTCGCAAACAGAAGAGGAATAAAAAATAAAAAAACAGCGATTATAAAGTTTACACTTTACAGTCGCTGTTTTCTTGATTTTAGTAGATTA
>LSQX01076453.1_pt1 | contig 26545 bp, 22 predicted proteins | sample 654561 | NCBI WGS metagenome assembly LSQX01 (sample SAMN04489861, study PRJNA283612) | anaerobic digester metagenome | isolation source: 4 biogas reactors fed with cattle manure at either 37C or 55C with and... | place: Denmark: Kongens Lyngby | collected 2014 | reverse complement strand
ATCGACCAGGCCGGGGTTTCCTACAATGCGTACCTGATCAAAGACGAAAAATCTGCCCTGATTGACCTTTCTAAGGAAATACTCAGTGATGATTACCTTGCCCAACTCAGCGAGGTCGTTGACCTGGCCAGTTTGGATTACGTGATCATCAACCATATGGAACCTGACCACACCGGCGCACTACAGCGGATTTTAGAATTTGCCCAAAATGCCCAAATTTTAGGGATGCCGAAAACTGTGCGCATGCTGGATGATTTTTATGGCCTGACCGAGAATATCACCCAGCTGGCTAACAACGAGGAACTTTCTTTAGGGAAAAACACCCTGCGCTTCGTTTATACACCCCTTGTACACTGGCCAGAAACCATGATGACCTACCTGGTCGAAGAACAGATCCTGTTCTCTTGCGATGGCTTTGGTGGTTATGGCACACTGGACGGGGGCATTTTCGACGGTGACTACGCCGATTTGGCCTTCTTTGAATCTGAAGCCTTGCGCTATTTTTCAAACATTGTGGCCGCCTTCAGCAAATCGGTGCTGAGTGCGATGAAAAAATTCGCCGACGTGCCGATCAAGATGGTCGCTCCCTCCCACGGGCTGATCTGGCGCAAAGACCCCGGCCGCATCCTCGAGCTATATCAAACCTGGTCAGAATATCACCGTCAGCCGGCCGAGGCAGGGATCACAGTCCTGTTCGGCACCATGTACCGCAACACCGAACACGCCCTCAACGCAGCCCTGGAAGGGATCGCGGCAGAAGGCGTGCCGGTCAGCGTTCACGATGTGCGTAAGACCCATGTCAGCCATATTCTGCCCGATCTGTGGACTCAACGTGGCGTACTGGTGGCAGCTCCCACCTACGAAGGCAAGCTGTTTCCGCCTGCCATGGACGTTTTGATGATGGCCAACCGCAAACGGGTGACCCATAAGACCGCTGCCTACCTGGGCAGCTACGCCTGGAGCGGCGGCGGACAGGCCGACTTTGAAGCCATCGCAGAGAAAATGGGCTGGCAGGTCTCCCAGGGTTTTGGCTTTATTGGCGGCCCCAAAACAGATGGCCTGACACGAGCCTACGAAATGGGTAGGCAGCTGGCAAAGGCGGTAAAAACCGTTTCCTAATGGTTCGCAGCGGTCACTGAGCTGACCTTCTCAATCGGGGAATGCTTGTGCATCCTGCACAAGGAATGAAAGTTCCCCCGATCTGTATGATTTAATCAAACCAAAGCACGAGGCAGGGTAAAACCTGCCCTCGTGTTATATTGAAAATAAAGTTTGAGCATTGTTTTTTGGAGCATTATATGTCTGAGGAAAACATACCATCTCGATCGAATTTCATTACCGAGATCATCGATCAACACCTGGAAAATGGTCGATTCACGAACGTACACACCCGTTTCCCGCCCGAGCCGAACGGTTATTTGCACATCGGCCATGCGAAATCGATTTGCCTGAATTTTGGCATCGCCCGCGATTATGGCGGGCTGACCAACCTGCGCTTTGATGATACCAACCCGATCACCGAAGAGGTGGAATACGTAGAATCAATCCAGGATGACATCCGCTGGTTGGGTTTCGATTGGGAAGACCGCCTGTATTTTGCTTCAGATTATTTTGCCCAGATGTATGACTATGCCCTGCAGTTGATCAAACTGGGTAAAGCTTTCGTGTGCGACCTGAACGTCGATGAATTGCGTCACTATCGCGGCACCCTCACCGAGCCCGGGAAAAATAGTCCCTATCGGGAACGATCCATCGAGGAAAACCTGGATTTATTTCAACGGATGAAAGCTGGCGAGTTCCAGGAAGGTTCGCACACCCTGCGTGCCAAGATCGATATGGCTTCGCCCAACCTGAACCTGCGCGACCCGGTACTCTATCGTATCTTGCACGCACATCATCACCGCACCGGCGACGAATGGTGTATCTATCCGATGTACGATTACGCCCACGCCCTTTCGGATTCGATCGAGGGTATCACCCATTCAATCTGCACCCTGGAATTTGAAGACCACCGTCCCTTGTATGACTGGTGCTTGCAAACGCTGGGCATCTTCCACAGCCAGCAGATCGAATTTGCCCGCCTGAACCTGACCCACACCGTGATGAGCAAGCGTAAATTGCTGCAATTGGTGCGCGAGGGACACGTCAGCAGTTGGAATGACCCACGCATGCCCACGCTTTCAGGCATGCGGCGGCGGGGCTACACCCCCGAGGCGATTCGCACCTTTGCCGACATCATCGGCGTGGCCAAAGCGCACAGCAATGTCGACATGGAATTGCTGGAGCACGTTTTGCGTGATGATCTGAACGCTCGCGCCCGCCGGGTGATGGTTGTAGTGGAACCGCTTAAAGTCATCATTGGCAACTATCCCAGCGACAAGGAAGAGACCTTTGACGTGCCTTATTTCCCCTCCAGCCGCGCTCTGGACGACAGCCCAACGCGGCAGGTACCCTTCAGCAGAGAGATCTTTATCGAACGTTCGGACTTCATGGAAGAACCACCCAGCAAGTTCTACCGCCTGGCTCCGGGCCGTGAAGTGCGCCTGATGAACGCCTATTACATCACCTGCACGGACGTTGTCAAAGATGCAAATGGAGAGGTTGTTGAACTCCATTGCACTTACGACCCTGAATCGCGCGGCGGTATGTCGCCCGACGAGCGCAAGGTGCGCGGCACGCTGCACTGGGTTTCTGCCCGGCACGCCATTAACGCAGAATTGCGTTTATATGACACGCTCTTCACTCTGCCCAACCCCTTTGACGTACCCGATGATGGAGATTTCATGGACAACATCAACCCCAATTCATTACAAGTGGTCACAGACGCGAAACTTGAGCCTGTCCTGGCCGAAGCTGTGGTAGGCGAATTCTTTCAATTTATGCGCCAGGGGTATTTCTGCCTAGACTCGGTAGATTCGCAGGCAGGCGCGCCAGTCTTCAACCGCTCCATCTCGCTGGTCGATACCTGGGCTAAAATGCAGCAAAACAGGTGAGGATAAAAAAACACGAAGCACTCACAAGCCAAAAGAATGCCTCTTCCGTAGAGGCAAAATTTGACTGCGGTTGTATTGACAAACAAATTTGATTGTGTAATACTACTGCTAACAGTCATCAAAGGTTTAGTTAAAGACACGCAATCCCACTAAAAAGGAGGTGGTGTACAATGATAGACAGTAGTTACTTATCAATGGCTGTAGCACCCCTCCTTGTTAGTTTACGATAAAGGGTGCTACAGCCCAAACACAAAAGCCGCTCGGGGTGCGAGCGGCTTTTTGGTTATTAATAAGGCCCTAACAGCGTTTATTGCCATCTTGATTGATTGAAGATATAATCTGCGTACTCAATCACTGACAAGCAGATCGTGAAAGCCAAGCAATTATGTTAGAGGTGAAAACACTGGCGCAATTAAACCAAATCATCACAGATCGATTTGGTCATTTACGGACGCAAAGCGAAAGCGTCCGCCTGAAAGCAGCCCTGGGGCGTCGACTGGCTGAAGATGTGCTGGCCAACGAGTACGTGCCGAATTTCAACCGCTCAACCGTGGATGGATATGCCCTGATCAGCGCCGATGTATTTGGTTGTTCTGAGAGCATACCTGCCATTCTGAGCGTCGTTGGACAATCGCAGATGGGTGAACACAACCCATTAAAGCTGCAACCGGGCGCGTGCGCCTATGTGCCCACCGGTGGGGAACTGCCGGATGGGGCTGATGCCGTGGTCATGCTGGAGCATACCGAAGATTATGAAGATGGAACTATCGGCGTGATAAAAGCCACGGCGCCGGGAGTTAACCTGATTTTCAAAGGGGACGATCTGAAACCCGGCCAGGTTATCTATCAACAAGGTAAAAAGCTTGATGTAGGCGATATTGGCACGCTGGCTGTGCTGGGCTTTATACAGATACCCGTTTGGCAAGCTCCGGTGGTTGGGCTGATTTCCACCGGGGATGAACTGGTTGAGCCAGGCGAGCCTCTTGGTATGGGGCAAATCCGCGACGTGAATGACCCCATGCTGACAGCTGCTTTAGTGAAAATTGGCGCACAGGCCCTTTCCTTTGGCATCTGTAAAGATGAGCCAGCAGCCATTCGAGAAAAAATCCTTGCTGCCCTCCAAACATGCGACGGTTTAATGATCACCGGGGGCACTTCGGTGGGCTTTCAAGACGTGATCCCAGATTTGGTCAGCGAGCTGGGCACGCTGCTAGCGCATGGCGTTGCCGCCAAACCCGGAAAACCCACGCTGGTGGGTGCCATCCAAGAAAAACCGGTATTTGGCTTGCCGGGCAACCCGGTAGCCGCGTTTTTCATGTTCCAGGTACTGGTGAAACCTCTTATCGAAGCGATGATGAGCGGACACACACAAGATATCCGTTTAAAAATGCCGCTGGCCCGCGCGGTGCCAAGCAATCACGGACGCGAAGACCTTTTGCCTGTAAAAATCGAGGCGGGTCAGGCGAACCCGATGATCGGCAAGTCCGGGTTGATCACTACCCTGGCGGGAACCGATGGCTATATTCGCATCCCCCGCGAAAAAGAGGGCTTGAAAAAAGACGAGATGGTTGATGTAATTTTATTTTAGGAGAATAAAATGCCCTTTCAATATCTAACCAACACACCCTTGGATGAAGCAGTACAAACATACCTTGATGCGCTCAACGCTAAAGGAATAATGCTGGGTAACGAAACCCTCCCCACACAAAATACACTGAACAGAGTGACCGCCCAGGCGGTGTACGCCCGCATTTGCGCGCCGCATTACAATGCTTGCGCCATGGACGGCATCGCACTGGACGCACAGATCACTTTTGGTGCGACAGAAACAACACCTGTCAGGTTAACTGAGCAGGACTTCACATGGGTTGATACTGGCGACCCCTTGCCTGCGGGCTGTAATTCCGTGGTGATGGTGGAAGATGTCGTGGTGGAGGATGACACTTACCTCCTTTATGCAGCAGCCACCCCCTGGGAAAATGTCCGTCAGATCGGCGAGGACATCAGCGCCGGTGATATGATCCTGTCATCTTACAGCCCGATCACACCCGCTGCCATGGGCGCGATGCTGGCTGGTGGGGTGCTGCAGGTTGAAGTATTAAAACAACCTGTCATCGGAATTATTCCAACTGGCGATGAGATTGTACTGCCCACTGATCAGCCAGCAGAAGGCGAGATCATCGAATTCAACTCGACAATCTTCAGTGGCATGCTCACCACTTGGGGGTGTATCCCCAAAGTTTATCCCATTGTTAAAGACAGTCCTGAAAAAATCCGCCAGGCGCTTAAAACGGCGTTGGCAGAATGTGACGGCGTCATCGTCAACGCTGGCTCTTCTGCCGGGCGTGAAGATTTCACAGCTGAAGCAATTCGCACAATGGGTGAGGTTGTCCTGCACGGGATTGCCATCAAGCCAGGTAAACCTGCTGTGCTGGGCATGATCAACACCTCACAAGAGAATAGAGTCATCCCGGTGATTGGCTTACCGGGTTACCCTGTGTCTGGCATCCTTGTACTGGAATTGGTGTTCAAACCAGTCCTTGACCTGCTGACCAAACAGATCACTGCCGCACCCGAGGTCATTGAAGCGGTTATTTCACGCCGCTTGAACTCCTCACTGAAATACAGAGAGTTTATCCGCACCAGGTTGGGCCTGGTAGGCGGAAAAATTGTGGCAGTGCCCCTGCAACGCGGTGCAGGCGTTGTCAGCTCCTTTGTGAAAGCCGACGGGATCATCGACATCCCGCAGGAGCGCGAAGGCTACGAGGCGGGTGACGCCGTACAGGTCAGGCTGACCCACAGCCTGGACGAGATTCGCTCGATGCTGGTAGTTACCGGCAGTCATGACCCATTGTTGGACGAGATCGCCGACCTGATGAGGCAACGCTGGCCCGGCAGTCAGGTGGGCTCATCCCATGTTGGCAGTATGGGCGGCATCATGGCGCTACGGCGTTCTGAAGCACATCTCGGCGGTATTCACCTGCTGGATGAAGATAGCGGCACCTATAATATCCCCTATGTTCAAAAATACTTCCCACAGGGGGGCGTTGTGCTGATTGAATGCGTTCAGCGCACCCAGGGCCTGATGGTCACAAACGGCAACCCGAAAAACATCAGGGGCTTTGAAGATATCGCTGGTTTAGAATTTGTCAATCGCCAGAAGGGGAGCGGCACACGCATCCTTTTCGATCACCTCGCCAAACAAGTTGGGATGGATACCTCCAGCCTGCGCGGCTACGATCGCGAAGAGTTTACACATACAGCCGTCGCCGCGGCCATCGCCGCAGGCACTGCGGATGTGGGCATGGGCATCCTGGCAGCAGCCAGGATTTACGACCTGGATTTCATCTCGATAGCAGATGAACAATATGATCTGTTAATTGCTGAGGATGCGCTGGAACTGGAGGCTGTTCAGCGATTCTTAGAAGTTTTGCAAAGCCAGGCATTCGCCCTACGGTTAGAAAAATTGGGTGGTTATGCCCTGAAAAATCCCGGTAGGATGATCAAATGGAATTGACCCACATTAACAAGCATGGGGAGGCTGCGATGGTTGATATCAGCCAAAAACCAGCCACGCTGCGCACGGCTGAGGCTTATGCGGCTGTTAAAATGAAAGCCAGCACACTTGCGACGATCCTCTCCGGGGACTTGCCAAAAGGTGATGTGCTCGCCTGTGCGCGCATTGCGGGTATAATGGCTGCCAAACGAACCTCTGAGCTAATCCCACTATGTCACCCGATCGCGTTAACACACATTAGCGTGGATTTTGAGCCCAAAGAGCCAGATATACTTGAAATTACCACCCGGGCTGCCTGCCAATACAGTACAGGCGTTGAAATGGAAGCTTTATGCGCCGCCAGCCTGGCCGCCCTGACTATTTATGATATGTGCAAAGCCATCGACCGCGGCATGGAAATCCTTAACGTGAGTCTGCTTAAGAAAACCGGTGGACAATCGGGCGCTTATGAAAAAGGAAACCTTAAAGAATGATTGACCAATTCGGACGAAATATTAATTATTTACGTCTTTCGGTTACTGAACGTTGTACGCTGCGCTGCGTTTATTGCCGCGCAGATGAAGGCCTCTGTCCCAAAGCGGCTGAACTCTCCGGGGCAGACTTTTTACGCATTTCCAGAGCCTGTGTGGCCCTGGGCATCAGGCGCATCCGTCTCACCGGTGGCGAGCCCTTGCTCCGCAAGGACATCCTCGAGATTGTGAGCGGATTGGGCCAGATTGACGCGCTTGAAGATCTTTCCATGACCACCAACGCTCAGATGCTGGCAGAACAGGCTGAAAGCTTGAAACAAGCTGGCTTAAAACGCGTCAATATCAGCCTCGATTCGCTCAAAGAAGATCGGTACAGGCAAATCACCGGCGGCGAGCTTCAAAACGTTATCGATGGTATCGACGCGGCTGTGCGCGTGGGACTTTTACCGGTCAAGATCAACATTGTGCTGGTACGCGGCATTAACGATGATGAGGTTGATGATTTTATCGCCCTGACCAAGGACAACCCGATCGATGTACGACTGATTGAGCTGATGCCGCTTGGCGTCCTCGGACAGGATGAAAGCTTGCGCATCAACAACAACGAGTTGATGGCCGCCCGACCATATTTACAACCCCTGCCCCCCAGTTATTCGGGACAGCCCTCACGCGATTATAAAATTGATGGTCATCGAGGGCACATCGGTTTTATCAGCCCCATCTCGCACAGTTTCTGTGCTGATTGCAACCGCATCCGCGTGATGAGTGACGGTATGTTGCGCCCTTGCTTGGGGAGTAATGCTGAAATCTCTTTGAAGCCTGCTTTACAAGCAGGTGATGCTGCCCTATTGGAGGTTATTCGCACGACCATTTTCAATAAGCCGATGCGACATCACTTCGAGGAGGGGTTCAAGCCCGTCAAGTCCATGTCAAGGATTGGAGGTTAATATGGCAGCATACGTGGTTGCTGTTAACATCAGCGAGGAAAAAGGGACTATCAAGCACCCGGTTGATGAAGTTCATTTGAAAATTGATGAGGGCATCCAGGGTGATGCCCACGCTGGAAACTGGCATCGGCAGATCAGCTTGCTGGCCCAGGAAAGCATCGATAAGATGACCGCACTGGGTGTTAAGAACCTGACCCCGGGTATTTTCGCCGAAAATATCACCACCACCCATATTGAACTGTTTTCATTGCCGGTGGGAACGCGCTTGCAGGTGGGTGAGGCTGAGCTGGAAGTCACCCAAATTGGCAAGGAATGCCACCACCACTGCCAGATTTACCGCGAGATCGGCATGTGCGTGATGCCCGCAGAGGGCATCTTTGCCAAGGTAATTATTGAAGGAACGCTGCGCGCCGGTGACGAAATCAAGATTCTATCATGATCCATGTTGCCATTTTAATTGTCAGTGATAAAAGTTACCAGGGATCGCGCGGCGATCAGACCGGCCCGGCGTTGACCAAAGTGTTATCCCCCCATGCCAGCGTCAGCCCGGTACAGATCATCCCAGATGAATTCGAGATGATTAAAGCAGCCTTGATCGAATTGTCCGATAGAGGGGAATACGATATTATTTTCACCAGCGGGGGTACCGGCCTATCCCCTCGGGATGTAACGCCCGAGGCCACCCTGGCTGTAGTCGAACGTCTGGCGCCTGGCATTCCTGAAGCAATGCGGGCTGCCAGCTTGGAAATCACCCCACGGGCCATGCTCTCACGTGCCATATCAGGTGTACGTGGGAAGACCCTGATTGTCAACCTGCCCGGCAGCCCCAAGGGGGCTCTGGAGAATTTGCAGATCTTCCTGCCAACCATGCTGCACGCCGTGGAAACCCTGCGCGGCGACGCCCACGAATGTGCGCCTCTTAGTTGATTGCTGACTGCGCATAACTGGCAGTTGGCACAGCCTGTGGCCTGTAGCGATTGGCAGAGACCTTTGCCCTTAGGGTTCGAAGCCTTGTGTTATATAACCTTCCAGCCACTACCTAACCGCCTCATTTCCAGTCCCTGTTCCCAAATCGTCAAATCTTCTGTTTTCCGCTGTTCGCCTTGACAGTTACTACAAGTGCCCTTATCATAGGGCTTGTTCTTCGACTCGACACCCTTCGGGAATAACCATGGGTGTACGAGCGGCAGCTTGCCGGCAAAATCCCAGCATGCCGGATAAGCTCAAGGGTTCCGCGGGAAACTGCGGTGCCTCCCGTATTAGGAAAGGAGAATAAGATGAGAAAGTCGTTAATAATCGTTAGTACCTGTGTCATGCTGTTAGGCCTGATGGCCTGTACAGCAAAAACCCCACCAGCCCCTGAAATTGTAAACGAGGTCATCCGTCTTTCTACGACGACGTCGGTCAACGATTCAGGTTTGCTGCCCTACCTGCAACCCTACTTTGAAGAAGATACCGGCTATAAGATGGAAGTTACTTCTGCAGGTACTGGTGCTGCCATCGAAAAGGCACGCACGGGCGATGCAGACTGCCTGCTGGTACATGCCAAGTCTTCTGAAGAAGATTTCATCGGCGAAGGCTTTGGTGAAGAACGCCTGCCCTTTATGTTCAATTACTTTGTAATTGTCGGCCCCGAAGATGACCCGGCAGGTATCAAGGACGCTGCCACAGCGGCCGAAGCGTTCACGGCAATCGCCAACAGCGGCTCAAAATTTGTCAGCCGCGGCGATGAAAGCGGCACCCATGTCAAAGAGAAAAATATCTGGAAAGATGCCGGTATTGACCCCGCTGATGAAGATTGGTATATCAGCATCGGCGCTGGTATGGGGCAGACACTAACCGTTGCAGATGAGGAATTGGCGTACACCCTCTCGGATAAGGCCACCTTCCTGGCGCATGATAATTCCCTCAGCCTGCTGAAGGAAGAAGCAGACGACATGAAAAATACCTATTCTTTGATTGCTATCACGCCAGAACGATGGGAAGACACCAACTATGCGGGCGCATTAGCCTTCATTGAATGGATCACCTCACCGAAAGCGCTGGACCTGATCGATGCCTACGGCGTGGATACGTATGGTGAAGGTCTTTTCTTCTCAATCCGCTAACCAAATATGATGACTTGAACACGGGGATGTAAATATCCCCGTGTTCAGGGGTTGATCATATCTGTTTGAAATCCATCTCATTTAAAACTACCCCGAAGGGGCTTTCCCCAACCCCATGGACGGAATAATTAAAGCTCTTAGCCTGCTTTTTGGCGAAAACCCGGAATTGCGCCAGATTATCGGGGTGACATTGCGCATGTCGGTTATTTCAACGACGATCTCCTCAGGGCTGGGCATCCCGCTGGGCGTGCTTATCGGCAGCAAAGAATTCAAAGGGAAACACTGGGTCCAACGCTTTACAAACACCCTGATGGGCTTACCGCCCGTCGTCGGGGGCCTGGCTGTCTTCCTCCTGCTCTCCCGCAGCGGACCTTTAGGGACATTAAAACTCCTGTATTCCGTTACAGCCATGGTGATCGCGCAGGTGGTTCTAATCACACCGATCATGACCGGCCTGACCGCGACCATTATCTCCATCCCCGCGCCGCGCATCCGGGAAACAGCCCAGGGGGTGGGTATTTCAGCCTGGCGGCAGATGTGGTTGATGATCTATGAGTGCAGAAGCCAGTTGATTTCAACCATTCTGGTCGGGTTCGGCAGGGCAATTGCCGAGGTCGGCGCAGTGCAAATCGTGGGCGGCAATGTGCAATACAAAACACGGGTGATGACAACCGCCATTATGATGCAAACCAATATGGGGCAATTTCACTTTGCCATTGCCCTGGGCATTGTGCTGCTGACCATTTCTTTTGGGATCAACGCTCTGGTGCACTTTTTAGAATCGAGGGGGAGAACATGATTGAAATAAAAGGTGTGGTTAAAACTTACGACAAGCGGATGGTATTGAACATTCCTCACCTGGTCTTCGACGATTCCAAACGTTATGCCCTGATCGGCGTTAATGGCAGCGGAAAAAGCACACTCTTACGCATCCTGGCAGGTGTGTTGAAACCCGACACAGGCGAAGTGACCCATATCCCGCCCAACGACATGGGTTACATGCCCCAAGCGCCTTATGCCTTCAGCTTTTCAGTGAAAAAAAATGTGTCTATCGCCCTGGGAAAAGGTTATGAAGATAAAGGCCAGGTACAGCATGCGCTTCAAGCCGTGGGGATTAATCATCTACAAAACGCACGCGGCAACCAGCTTTCCGGCGGTGAGACCCAAAGAATGGCCCTGGCACGGATGATCGTAAAACGCCGTAACCTGCTTTTGCTGGACGAACCAACGGCCTCGGCCGATATTCGCGGCATCAGTCAGATTGAAAAAGTGCTCTTAGATTATGCCGACGAGAACAATTGCACCCTGATCCTTTCCACTCATTCACCAGCCCAGGCATTGCGCCTGGTGGATGAGGTACTTTTCCTCGACCAGGGTGAGGTGATTGCGCAAGGCCTGGCTGAGGACGTGCTCCACACACCGAAACACCCGGTAATCCAAGAATTTCTCGACCATTGGAAAATTTAAATCGGCGGACTACAGCCTGAAGATCGTTATGGCTGTCTTTGATCTCCAGTCCCCCGTCTTCACAGTGTTATTGTGTGGGAAAGGATTGTTTACGCTGCACCGCGTTAAACACCTGCGCGGCCGCCAACCCGCCCAAAAAACCAATGCCGATATTGGTCGCGATGGAAAGCGCCGCGGTGCCCAGTGCCAGGGCCAACTCCCAGCCGCGCAATTTCCTGGCCGTTCTGGCCAACTGGATGCCCACCAGCAGCATCATACCGGCGATTAAGGGCATTGGAAAGGCAGCCATCAGGGCCGCAATCGAGCCGCTGAGAAACAAACCGATCAGTACCTCAATGACGCCCTCCAGAATTGGCGCGCCACCGGTGCGTGCCCCAAAATAGTATTGCCCGGCCAGCCCGCCCGCCCCGTGGCACATGGGCATGCCCCCCAACAAAGATGAAAACACATTCATGACCCCCATGTTAAGCATCAATTTTTCTTCGCTAACAGACTTTTTAGGGAAATAATCGCGTATGAGTGCCGCCGGGGCGATGATCGCATTGGAAATCGAAAGCGGAATCTGTGCGAATCCCGCCAGCAACATGCTCTTCCAAATATCAGCCAGGCGGGGAACGGCAATCACCGGCAGCGTAAGACAGACATCCCAGTGCCTGGGCAAATTGCCCTGCCAGGCAAGGATGACGACACCCAGAATCATCAACACCACTGAAGCGGGTGCATAGCGGTTATTGCGCAGAAGTAACACAACGGCAACTGCTACCAGCCCCAACAGGGGTGCCGGGCGCATCCACTGCAGCGCCTGCCAAAATAGCGTAATACCAAGGGCCAGCTGGATGCCGCGCACAATGTAATCGGGGGTAATGCGCACCAGCCAGCGCAGCAAGCCGGTCAGCGTCAGCAAAATCCACAAGACACCCAAACCCAACCCGGAAGCGTAGATTAAATCGGGCGACCATTTCTGGGTGATGGCAGTAATAGCTACGATCTTTTTCGGCTGCAGCGGCATCGGCAGGCGGTAGATCAAACCCAGGGCAATATTCGTCAGCCCCAGCATAATAAACATACCGGCCGGGTTCAGGCCATTGACGGCAATGTAGCTAACAGCCAGGGGAAACAGGGTGCCAAAATCACCCATGGAGCCCGCCAGCTCGCGCAGGTTAAACTCAAAATCTGGATGATTGGGTTCAACGAAAGTTTGATCGGTCATATACTGAGTTCTTCAGGGTATGAATTATACCAAGAAAACTGTCAGCGACTGGTGAATTTTTTAGTTAAATTTCTTCCAGAAAGCTCATTGCAGGTCAGGTTGGAAGCCCAACCGACATATTGCTTACCTGCTTTCACCTATCATAGTTGACTCACCCTCCAGCCCTGTGCCAACTGGTATAATCCTTGCAAAAATTCCCCGATCAGTACCGTCAAGTTGTTCAGTATCAAACCCAGGTGATTCAAATAGTTGACCAGCCTCAAATCCTGACGGGTGAGCGCATCTTTGTGTAACTCAATCTCAGCCGTTGCACTTAAATACAGGCTTTTGGCAGCTTTAACGGTCATGGTATGAACGTTCTCACTCATCGGCTGAAACATCCAGTAAAATCCACCCGTCAAATCGGGGTCGAGGGGGTTGGCCGTGGTCACGACCTGCTGCTGACCATTCGAAACTACTGCACCTAAAAGCGGCATGCTGGAATGCCGATCATTCACAAAGCCTGCCAGCAGGCCTCCTTCTAACAGGGCACAGGTATGGCTGCCAACCTGGACACGGTCAACCTGCCACCACCACTCGGCATTGGCATTGTAATAATGAAAGCGCACGCGCACATCAGCTTGGTAAGCGACCAGCGCGCTGATGTCCAGCGTTTGATGTGCAGGGCCGCGTTCAGTTTCCGTCTGCCGCAACACCGTCTGCCACGCACCACCCCCAACCGAAACATCCACATCGGCAATTTCATCCAGGTTGCCCGCATAAGTGAAGAAATCCTGGTCAAACGAAAGGATGACCGTCGCTTCATCTGAAAAATCCATCGATGGCGTGATCAGCGAAGTATCCACATCCAACGGGCCGGGGTAATCGGAATCCACCATGGCAAACCCACCTGAGTTACCCGTCAGGTTGCCACGTTCGGTTTCGTTGTCAAAGCCCCAGGTAACACCTGTCCCTGCATGATCCCAAACCTCCCAGCCAGGCGGCAGTTCCCGGCCCTCAAAGTACTCGGACAGTGTGTTCAGCAGGGCGTACCCGGGTGCTTCACACGCATCCGTAATCTCCAGTGCATGTTCTAACGGCACAGCCAGATCATCATAAACAAAGCCCGAGGTCAGCAAAGACTGGTAGCCCGGAACCATCGCGGTGACGTTCAGGTCATACGCCAGGTCGTCATAAAGGTTTACCTGGTACAGCCCATCAAAGGGGTTGCTGTAAAAAACCTCGTGATAACCCTCGGTTTCCACCCGAATATGAGCATACAGCGGGTATCCATGTCCGCTGCCATCGGATACCCTGCCCGTGAGGGTGACAATGTTCGTTTTAGCTATTAAATTAAAGTGCGTGGTACTGGTTTCGCCCGCGACCGGAACCAGCACATCTTCAATCGCCGCCGGGTGAAATCCATAAGCAGACACCCTCAGGACATAAGGGGTTTCACTGTTGATATAAATGCGATAATAACCATTTTCATCGGTCAGCGTGGAACTGGCTAAAAGTGCATCTTCCTGAAAAATAGCCTCAACCAGCGCACCGGCGATCGGCAATTGACCAGCACTGTCAACCACATATCCATCCAAAAAACCGCCGGAACAATATGACCGAGCCGCTTTCACCGCTGCCAGGGCGTCAACCTCACCCCATCCGGTGGCATGGTTAGGAACAAAACCTGGCCCCTCATCACCCTGGCCCGTATCGTAGGGAATCGGGCGGGCGCTGTCCAGGATCAGCCGTTCAGTTGCAGCGGTATCGCCCAGCAGACAGCCTGCCGATCCCCACATCAAAGCCACCAGGCCCGTTACATGCGGCGCAGACATGGAAGTGCCGCTTAAAACTGCGTAAGCGCTGTCATCAACACCCACCGCCGAGAGGATATCCACGCCTGGCGCCACCACCTCTGGCTTGATGGTCGGGTAACTCTGGGAATCATCGGGGGCATCCGTCGGCCCCCAATTGGAATGCGGCACATAAGCACCATCATTCAGGCCGGTGGAGCCAACTGCGGTCACATTATGGGCACGAGCCGGGTTGCCGACAGTGTTCAACCCGGGCGGTGTGCTGTACCCGCAATTGCTGGCGTTCCCGCTGGCAAACACCGGGTAGATACCCGCGGCCACCCAGGCGTCGATCACACCCTGGTACCAGGGGCTATAAACCTGCCCGCAATCACCCCAGGAATTGTTAATCGCCTGTGGTCGCAAGTTCGGATTGGGGTTTTCACCGTTTAAATTGGTAGGCGCGGCCATGAACTGACCGCATTTGATCAGGTCGTGCCCCAGGGCGCGCCCATTCGCACTGATCGCCTTACACGCGATCCAGCTTGCATCCGGTGCCACACCGATCGCATCCCCCGAGCCAACCCCGCCGGCCATAACACCAATCACGTGGCTGCCGTGTCCATGATCATCATAGGGTTCATCCTGGTGATCGACGGCATCCCACCAGTGATAATGATGACTGAAAGTACCTTCGCCCAGGTTGCCACGATATGTGCCCAGTAAAGCCTCATGAGTGAAACGCGCCCCGGTATCGATAGCGCCAAGCACCACGCCGGCGCCCTGATCACCCTGGGCCCAGACCTTATCCGCATTAATTTGAACCAGGTTGGCAGATGCCCCAACAGCTGCCTGTGAATTGGTTTCAGCGGGTATTGAATCAGGCAGTTCTTCTAAAAACACCTGGGGAATCGAGCGGAGCGCTTCGATTTCACCGAAATTCAACAGTCCGGTCAGGGTCTCCGCTGTGGAGGACTGAACGGCGATCACATTCTGGATCCAGAAGGCTTCATAAGGGGCGCCCTGTGCATCCAGGTAGGCGCGCACCTCCGCTTGGGCACTTTCAGAGAGCTTTGTTAATGTGTCATAAACATACCAACCACGCGCTTCCCACGACATCTCATCAGCCATGCTGAGGTCTGCCTGTTCCTCAAAATAAATCAAAAAATCAAGCGGTTCAGAGGTCTTTGACTTGGCCAGTAAGGCCGGATCTACCCAGGGGATATTCTGGTTTCCGTCTTCTGCGTTAACCAACAGATAAGCATTCCCCAAAAAAGTTAGACCGATAATTCCGATCAAAGACAAAATTCCAAATCGCAAAGCCAGTTTATGTTTCATCAGCATATCCAATCTTGAATGGTCGAACCGGGCACGCCGGCCTTTCATCAAAGAATTACACCGATTTCAATAGCAAGATACGTACCAAAAGCAACTTGTGCATTCCAGTCGGCTTTCCTGCTATAATTTGATAAATACAAAGGCGGCCCTTATGACACTCAGAAATTACCTGCAGATATTGGAACAAGCGAAGCAATTGGTCACGGTTCACAAACCAATTTCGAAACACCTGGCTCTATCAGGGCTGTTAAAAGCCCTGGAGCCCGCCCCCGTCCTGTGTGAGCAGGTGCTCGCATCCAAATTCCCGGTGATGGGCAACCTGCTGTGTACCAAAGAGGCCTTCGCCAACTACTTGGACATCCCCGTAAAAGCGATCATCCCCCGCATGATCAGCGCCATCGAAGCGCCAAGCGCGCCCGAAAGGGTGTCGTCCGCCCCCTGCCAGGCGGTAGTCATCGACCAGCCAAACCTGGACGACCTGCCGATTCTATTTCATTGTGAAGGTGACGGCGGGAATTATATCAGCTCGGGTGTGATGATCGCCGGTCATCCCCGCTATGGGCAAAATATGGACTTCCACCGCTGCATGCAGTTTTCCAAAACCGAAATGGCGGTGCGTGTCGTTCAGGGTCGCAATTTTGACGCCTTCTTACAGGATCTGGGACAGGTGGATGTGGCGATCTGCATCGGCGTCGCTCCCAATATTCTGGTAGCCGGGGCCACATCCGTCCAGATTGGCGTCGATGAGCTGGGCATCGCCAATGCCCTGGCGCCTTTCCAGGTGGTGCCAGCGCGCGCATCCAATCTGCTGATCCCGGCTGAGGCCGAGTTTGTGTTGGAGGGTACCGTTTATCGCGACCGCCGACACGCCGAAGGCCCCTTTGTAGACCTGACCGAAACCCAGGATACCATCCGCCAGGAACCCGTATTGGTGGTGAAATGTATCACCCACCGGGAGGATGCAATCTGGCATGCCCTGCTGCCCGGCGGGCTGGAGCATAAGCTCCTCATGGGCATGCCGCGCGAACCGACCATCTTTCGCGAGGTCAACCGCGTGGTGCAATGTCTGGACGTGCACATCAACCCGGGTGGCTCTTCCTGGTTACACGCGATTGTGCAAATTCGCAAACGCACACCCGACGACGGCTTGAAAGCGATCCACGCAGCCCACCAGGGACACAGCTCCTGCAAGCATATTTTCGTGGTCGATGAGGATATTGATATCTATGACCCCTTGGCGGTGGAGTGGGCCCTGGCCACCCGCTTCCAGGCCGACCGCGACCTGGTGTGGCTCGGTCGCGAGCGCGGCTCCTCGCTAGACCCCAGCGCAGAACCCACGACCCATGCAACCTGCAAAGTTGGCTTTGACCTGACTGCTCCCATAGATCTCGCCAGGAAAACCTTTGTGAAGGTTCCCTTTCCGCAGGTGGACCCGGGACAGTATGATGTTGGATAAACTGGCAGGCGTTGAGTAAAATTTGTTCAATTAGGCAATTCAGAAACTTGGAGGCAAACATGAAATTCAAGAATTTTCTTAGTTTTGAACGGATGATCACTCCGGTGATTATTAAAGTTTTGTTTTACATCGGGTTGATCAGCAGTCTTATCGGTGGGATTGCTGTTTTTATTGTGGGTGTAATTGCCGGATTTTCGGACGGTGGGGTTGGCGCTATCCTGTTTGGTTTGATCGGCGGCCTGATTGGCGGCCTCATCACCGCAATTTTAGGCATGCTGGTTGCCCGTATTTACGCCGAACTGCTGATCTTGTTCTTCCGCATCAACGAGACCCTGACAGATATCAAAGGTTTATTGCAGAAAAATTAAGCTGAGCCCTTGGGCGTTAAGAATCGGGAAGCAGGTACCAGGAATCAGGAAAGTAAGCATCAATTTCCTGGTTCTTCAATACCCAATGCTTGATACCCGCTAACCGCCCCAGCTTATAATGACAAGCCGCTAACAATTGACCGCCAGGCCGGTTTGGAGTATTCTGCAATTTATGAATATGCATGCCACCGCGCTGGCCCATCCTAATATCGCCTTCATTAAATTCTGGGGGCTGGCTGATGAAGCCCGCCGTATCCCCGCGAACAATTCCCTTTCAATGAACATCGGCTGCTTGGCCACCAAAACCAGCGTAACCTTTGACCCCGCGCTAAAGGCAGACGTGCTGACCCTCAACGATGAGCTGGTATCGGGCGACGGATTAGCGCGCGTGCAAAGGTTCATGGACCGCATCCGGCATATGGCCGAAAAAGACCTGTACGCACACATCACCAGCACGAACAACTTCCCCATCGGCGCTGGCCTGGCCTCCTCGGCTGCGGGGTTTGCCGCGCTAACGCTGGCGGGGACGGTCGCGCTGGGCCTCTCTCTTTCTGAAAAAGCGCTTTCTGCGCTGGCCCGTTTCGGCTCTGGCTCAGCCTGCCGCTCTATCCCGGGTGGGTTCGTTGAATGGGTGGTCGACCCCCTTACGGGCGAGACCTACGCACAATCGATTGCCCCCGCGGATCACTGGGAGCTGGTGGACTGCATCGCCATCCTCAACCAGGACCATAAACCGGTCGGGTCGGAAATGGGTATGCGCAGTGCGGCATCCAGTCCGCTGCAAGCAGCGCGGGTTGCCGATGCAAAGCGCCGTTTCTCGCGCTGCCGCACAGCAATCCTTTCGCGCGATTTTGCTGCCCTATCTCAAATCACCGAACTGGATAGCAACCTGATGCACGCCGTGATGATGACCTCCAACCCACCCCTGTATTACTGGCGCCCCGGGTCGCTGGCGATCATGCAGGCGGTCAAAGCCTGGCAGGCAGAAGGGCTGCCGGTCACCTTTACCCTGGATGCCGGCCCGAATGTGCACCTGATCACAACCCGGGCCAGCGTGGATGAGGTCTTACACCGTTTGCGCCAGTTTCCCGAGGTCATCGATATACGCAGCGGCATTCCCGCAGGCCCGGCGCGCCTGCTGGAGCAGGACTCACCATCCCGGACGGTGCAGGTATAATTATTAATTAATCAATCGATTCAAAACAACACCCACGCAGCCCATTCTGTGTGGGTTCTTGAGGACAATATGAGTGCGTTATTAATCATTTTACAGGTTGTAGTCGTCATCGGCTTATTGGTTTTCTTCCACGAGCTAGGCCATTTCCTGGCCGCTCGGGCGGTCGGTGTGCCGATTGAAGAATTTGGTTTTGGCTACCCGCCGCGGCTGGCGAAGATCGCCACCTGGCAGGGCACCGAGATCACCCTCAACTGGATTCCTTTTGGCGGGTTTGTCCGTCCCAAGGGTGAGGCTGACGAAACCATTGAAGATGGCATGGCCGCAGCTCCGGCCTGGAAACGCCTGGTCATCGCCGCCGCCGGACCGTTGATGAACTTTCTAATCGGCCTGATCATCCTGGTTGTGATTTACAGCGCCATGGGCATTCCAGCCTCAGACCAGGCCATGATCTCTCAGGTGGCGCTCGATTCGCCAGCCCTGCAGGCAGGCCTGCTCCCCGGTGACATCGTCACCCATGTGGATAATGAACCGATTGAGGATATTGACCATCTGATCCGCATAATTACTGAACGAGCAGGTATGCCGGTGATGCTGACCGTTTTACGCGGCGAGCAGACGGAAACCCTGACCCTGACCCCGCGGCTGAACCCGCCCCCGGGCGAGGGCGCCATGGGCGTAGGCTTGAGCAACCCCTTAAAACCCACCCCCTTTATCCAATCAGTGGAGTATGCCTTCAAAGCCACGGGACTCATCATTCGCGAGACGCTTTTACTGCCCGGCAAGTTGATCCGCGGCACCGTCGACCCCGCCCTGGCGCGCCCGGTGGGTTATAAAGGCATTTATGACATTTACAGCCAGGCGGTTGAGATGGACCAGGAAACTGAGCTGGTCACCGCCGAGCCGCTGCCCATTTTCACTCTGTCGATCGTCGCCAATATCTCACTCGCCCTGGGGATTACCAACCTCCTGCCCATCCCCGCCCTGGATGGCGGACGCATTTTGTTTACACTGCCAGAGTTGATCCTGCGCAAACGCATTCCCCAGAAATGGGAAAATGTCGTCAACACAGCCAGTTTTCTGCTGCTGATTATGCTGATGGTCGTGATCACCGTGCTGGATTTCACCAACCCCGTTGTGCTGCCCTGATCTGCTGGTTGAAAGGAAAGCCCAATGCCTACAAATCATCAACATTCCTATTCTTTTGACGCCGTCAAAGCCGCGCTGCTTGATACCACCGCGCCCTTTCCACCGGCGATGATCTACTTTTTCTCCGATATCACCGGTGAAGACTTGGACCGGCTGAAAGCAGTCTGGCCCCAGGTGAGCATCGAGCGGCGCCGGGGCTTACTGGAAGATATGGAAACCCTGGCAGAAGGCGACACCCTGCTGAACTTTGACCCGGTGGCGATAATGTGCCTGGAAGACCCTGACCCGGTGGCGCGCGCCACCGCCATCCGCGCTTTGTGGCAATCTGACCAAGAGGACCTAGTGCCCCTGCTGGTGAAACGCCTGCAGGAGGACCCGGAGGCAGTCGTGCGCACCGCGGCTGCTACCGCGCTGGGTACCTTCGTCGAGCTGGGTGAACTGGATGAAATCAAAGCAGAGACGTATCAGCAGGTGGTGGCGTGCCTGATCAAGGCGCACCTCGACGCCAAGGATACGCTGGTCTGCCGGCGCGCGCTGGAATCCCTCGGTTTTGCCAGCCACCCGGACGTGCAGGACTTTATCCGTCGCGCGTATGAATCCAATGATGATGAATGGCTGCAAAGCGCCCTGTTTGCCATGGGCCGCTCTTACGATCAGCAGTGGATCGACCTGGTCCTGCACATGTTTGAGCATCCTGATCCCCAGGTGCGTTATGAAGCGATACGCGCCGCCGGCGAGCTGGAAGCCAAAGCAGCGCGCGAGCTGATCTTTGACATTCTGGAAGAGGGCACCGACGACGAGGACCTCTATGACGCAGCCCTGTGGGCGCTTTCAAAAATTGGGGGCGAGGGCGTGCGCGAGCTGATCGAATCTGCTCTGGAAGACACCGAAGATATGGATGAAACCCTGTTTTTGGAAGAAGCCCTGGAAAACCTGACCTTTACCGAGCAGGTTGGCGAGCTTGATCTGATGCGCTTTGACGATGAAGACCTTGATGATTGGTTGGATGATGACGCGGCAGTTTTTTAACCGCTTGATGGCTTGTTAACACTTCCATTGGTGATGCCTATGACCGAGCAAAACACCCAGCGCTTACACGCCCATGTGGAAGGTCACGTCCAGGGGGTCGGTTTTCGCTATTTTGTCCTGCGGGAAGCTCAAGCGTTGGCGCTGACCGGCTGGGTGCGCAACCGTTTCGACGGCCGTGTGGAGGTCGTGGCCGAGGGGGGGCTGACCGACCTGAACCGCCTGCTGGCCGAATTGCGCAAAGGCCCACTCAGCTCGGAGGTCTGGGCTGTGGATTATAAATTTGAAACCGCCCGGGGGGATTTTGACCGTTTCAACCTGTTAATGACCGGTTGAACCGTCAGAACACCGCTTTTTTTTGACCACCCACGCGTTTAAACATCCCCGCCGGCCAGTACCTGCACCTTTTTCCAGGGTGGCAGGTCAGATTCATCCGCCAGCAGGGCCCGCAGTTCAAAAACCTGGTCGCGCAACAGGGCCGCCTGCTCAAATTCCAGTTCCCGTGCGGCGGCTTTCATTTGCTGTTCCAGTTCGTTAATCATTTTACGCAGCTCTTTTTGCTCCAGCCGGCTGGCCTTGCCGCGCAGGGGTTCCCCTGCATCAACATCTACAGTGCGCGTCAGGCGGTCCGTCAGGTCGCGCACAGCCTTGACCACACTGGCTGGCTCGATGTGATGCTCCACGTTATAGGCCACCTGGATCGCCCGGCGGCGATTGGTCTCATCGATGGCGTGGCGCATGGCCTCGGTGACCGCATCGGCGTACATGATCACCTGCCCGTGCAAGTGCCGGGCTGCCCGGCCGATCGTCTGGATCAGGGCGGTATCCGAGCGCAGGAAGCCCTGCTTATCGGCATCTAAAATCGCCACCAGCGAGACTTCCGGCAGATCCAACCCCTCGCGCAAAAGGTTGATCCCTACCACCACATCGAACACGCCCAAACGCAGGTCTCGCAGGATGCCCACCCGTTCCAAGGTGTCGATTTCAGAGTGCAGGTAGTGCACCTTCAACCCCAGTTCCATCAGGTAATCCGCCAGGTCCTCCGCCATACGCTTGGTAAGCGTGGTGATCAGCACACGCTCGCCCACCGCCACCCGGCGGTTGATCTCGCCCACCAGGTCATCAATCTGACCCTCCGTCGGGCGCACGTTGATCTCGGGGTCAACCAGCCCTGTCGGGCGAATGATTTGTTCCACCACCTGCTCGGCAATAGCAAGCTCGTAGGTGGCGGGCGTGGCCGAGGTGTACAGGGTGATGCCCATTTGCTGCTTGAATTCCTCGAACTTCAGCGGGCGGTTATCCAGCGCCGAGGGCAGGCGGAAGCCATAATCGATCAGCACCTGCTTGCGCGAGCGGTCGCCGTTATACATGCCGCGGATTTGTGGGATCATCATGTGCGATTCGTCGATCACCAGCAAATACTCCTTGGGCAAAAAGTCAATCAGCGTCCAGGGCGCCGACCCGGCAGCCCGGCCGTCGATGTGCCGCGAGTAATTCTCGATCCCCGAACAATAGCCCACGGCGCGCATCATTTCCAGGTCGTAGCGGGTGCGCTGTTCCAGGCGCTGGGCTTCCAATAACTGCTCCCGGGAGCGCAGTTCTGCCAGGCGCTCATCTAACTCGTTTTCAATGTTCACCATGGCCTGCACCATGCGTTCATCCTCGGCGATATAGTGCTTGGCGGGGTAAATTTCCACCGTGTCGTGGGTTCCAAAGATCTCGCCGGTGAGGGGGTTGACGGTGATGATGCGCTCCACCTCGTCGCCAAAAAAGCTGATCCGAAAGGCCCGCGTATCATCGTATGCGGGCAGCACTTCCAGCGTGTCGCCGCGCACGCGAAACACACCAGGTTTCAACTCGAAGTCGTTGCGGACATACTGGCTTTCCACCAGGCGCCGCAGCAGGGCATTGCGCCGGTAAATTTGCCCCACCTCCAGGTGCACAACGGTGTCGTGGTAAGCTTCGGGGTCGCCCAGCCCATAGATGGCCGACACCGAGGCAACGATGATCACATCCTTGCGCGAGAGCAGCGCGGTGGTGGCCGCCAGGCGCAGACGGTCGATCTCCTCGTTGATTGAGGTTTCTTTTTCAATGTACAGGTCGCGCTGCGGCACATAGGCCTCGGGCTGGTAGTAATCGTAATAAGAGACGAAGTATTCCACCGCGTTGTGGGGGAAGAATTCCTTAAATTCGGCATACAACTGGGCGCCGAGGGTCTTGTTATGGGCCAGCACCAGTGTGGGCAGCTGCACCTGCTGGATCACATTGGCGATGGTGAAGGTTTTGCCCGTGCCGGTGGCGCCCAGCAGCACCTGGTGACGCAAGCCGCGCTGAATCCCCGCCACCACTTCGGCAATCGCCTGGGGCTGGTCGCCGGTGGGTTGAAAAGGGGCATGGAGTTCAAAAGGCATGGGGGTTTCCTGGGCATGGGTTGGTTAATCTGCACACAGGATTTTACCCTAATTTTATGCCTTGCGGCGCGCGGCTGATGGGAATTGCCATCGGGATAAAAAATGAAGTAAACTTAAGTTAAATTCATCACCGGAAGATCAGGACCATATCCATGGGCTACATCGAAAAAATAATCGCCATACTCACAGAGATCAAAACCCAGGAAGCAACTGCGCTCAACAGCGCAGCCAAAGCCTGTGCCGCGTCCATTCAGGCCGGGCGGGCGGTGCTGATGTTTGGCGCCGGCCACAGCGCCCTGCCGGCGCAAGAGGCGTTCCCGCGCATCGGCAGCATCCCCGGCTTTGTGCAGATCACCGAACCCGCACTGGGTTTTAATGGGTTTGTCACCGGCAAGGGCGGTCAAAAGCAAATGTCCTTCCTCGAGGGAACGGCCGGCTTTGCCGAAGTGATCCTTTCCAATTACGCGCTCACACCACAGGATACGTTGATTGTGTTTTCTAACAGCGGGATCAACGCCCTGCCGGTGGAGTTGTGCTGGCTGGCCAAACAGCAGGGGCTCACCACCATCAGCATCGGTTCCACCGCCCACTCCCTGGCCAATCAACCCAAAAACCCGCTGGGCAAACGCTTGCTGGAGGTGGCAGATCTTCATATCGACAACCACACCCCCGTTGGCGATACGCTGATCACGCTGGAAGATGGCGCCCAAATCGGCGGCAGCTCTACCATTGCCAGTATGCTGGTGATGAACGCCGTCGTGGTGGCAACCATCCAAATCCTGCGCACCGCCGGGGTGGACTGCCCGGTTTATCCGAGCCACAACGTTTCGGAAGACCTGTCATCCGTCCACGCCCAGGAAGAAGCCCTGTTTGAATTTCACAAACGACTGCTTGCAAAACTATAGGAGGCAAACATGAAATTATGGCTGGCCAGTGCCAACCCCCAACGCGTGCAGACCTGCCTGGCCTACGGCGTTTTTACCGGTGTGATCACCAACCCGCACGTGGTCGCCCAGGAAGGCCGGGATCCTAAACAGATCTTCGCCGACCTGTGTCAATTGGCGCCCGCGGCTTACTACCAGTTGCAGGCCGGGACGGTTGAGGCGATGCAGCGCGAAGCGGAGACCATGCTGGCTATCGACCCGGAGCGCATGCGCATTAAAGTGCCGGCCACCCGCAACGGGCTGGCCGTCATCCGCCGCCTGAGCGACCAGGGCCTGCCTGTCATGGCGACTGCCGTCCCCACCAACACCTGGATGGTACTGGCTGTGGCCGCCGGCGCGGTGGCGGTAGCGCCCTACAGCGGCATGCTCCAGCGACGCCACATCCTGCCCAAAATGGAGGGCGTCTTCGCCATGCAGGCCATCATCGACCGGCAAAACTACCCGGTTGAACTGTGTACCGGCATTTACGACGCCACCGAAATTGCCCAGTACGCCGCCCGGGGGGTGAAATCGGCCTTCCTCTGGGATAAGGATGTGGAAACCTTTCTGACGCAGGAACTGGCCGACGAAGCCGCCGCCAACTTCAACAGCGACTGGGCGCAGATGAACGCGTATTAATTAATCAACCGCCCGGCAGGGGGCCTGGGCCGGGCTTTTTTACCCGATGCGCCGATTCTGGCGCGCTTAGCCCTGGAAATTCACGCGGGCCAGGCGCACAATTTCACCGCTCAGTATGGTATAATCTTTTTCCGTAAAGCAGGGCCCGTAGCTCAGCGGCAGAGCAGGCGGCTCATAACCGCTTGGTCGTAGGTTCGAATCCTACCGGGCCCACCAGTTGTATAAAGAAGCTTTTATTGGCACCCTTAACTTTGGATAGTCCCAACTGTTCTTGCGAGGTTCTTCTTTTAGTTGCCGCATTCTATACTGATTGCGTTAAATAGCCCCAGTAAATCAGTCACTGAAGTTGCTTCTTTTTCACTGTCAGATTTATCCAGCACAATTTTCCCTTGGTGCATCATTATCAGTCTGTTCCCATACATCGTTGCATAACGCAGGTTATGGGTGACCATTATAGTGGTCACTTCTTTTTCGCGGACTATCTTATCGGTTAATTCCATTACTGTTTCTGCAATTCTTGGGTCCAGCGCCGCGGTGTGTTCATCCAGTATGAGAAAGTCTATATCTGTCATTGTAGACATGATGACTGCCAAAGCCTGACGTTGGCCTCCTGAGAGAGAGCCGACCAAAGTATCCAGTTTATCCTCAAGCCCGAGGTCTAGCTGTTGAAGGATTTCACGGTAATATGGAATCCTCTTCTTGTTTGTGCCAGGTGTGAGGGAGAATGGCTTACCTTTATTATCCGCCATGGACATATTTTCCAGAATGGTCATTTCAGAACAAGTTCCCATAGCTGGATTTTGGTAGACTCTTCCTATACGGCGGTGACGTTTAAAATCGGGCATGCTGGTGATATTTTTTCCATTGATAAGGATATCACCAGCATCAACGTCTATTGAACCGCAGATTATATTAAGCATGGATGTTTTTCCGCTTCCGTTAGACCCCACCACTGAAACGAACTCGCCAGAGTTAATGGATAAGTTAAAATCTTGGAAAATACACGTTTTGTTTATCGTGCCAGGATTATAAATCTTGAAAATATGTTTTAAGTCAAGCATTCGCTTTCCTCCTTGAGCGGCGCTCGCGTCCCAGCACCAGTATTATCAGGAATAATAGGGCGGTGACGAGTTTCATATCTGTCGCAGAGAGTCCATAAGTAATAGCAATGGCAACGCAAGCCTTGTACAGAATGCTTCCTACAATTGCAGAAGTGGTTGGTTTTGTGCGACGAAAGCGTCTAAAAATATTGAGACCAATAATCACCGATGCTAAACCTATGACTATTGTCCCGGTACCCATTTGGATTTCAAAAAAACGTTGTTGTTGAGCCATTACGCTCCCGCTTAATGCAACAAGAGCATTGGCAATAACCAGGCCGATTATTTTAATACTGCCTTTATCGCTGGCAAGTGAAGTGACAACAACCGGGTTGTCTCCAACTGCTCTGAGCAGATAGCCGGATTTGGTTTTTAAATACCAATCGAGTAACAGTTTTGCAGCTATGGCTACAACGAAGATAATAATAAGGGTTTTATAGGGGGCAAGAGCTCCTGAAAATATACTATTGGTAATAC